>Ga0209826_1000653_pt1 | contig 24594 bp, 21 predicted proteins | sample GOMGulsemesocosm_5_FD_184637 | JGI IMG/M metagenome (GOLD analysis project Ga0209826, IMG submission 184637) | Methane-oxidizing microbial communities from mesocosms in the Gulf of Mexico - GOM15C Gulf of Mexico (SPAdes) (version 2) | ecosystem: Environmental > Aquatic > Marine > Cold seeps... | reverse complement strand
TATTCCGCAGAACGCTCAACAGGATCAGCACAACCGGATAAAGCTAAAGAAAACGCCAAACCAACTATTATTTTTTTCATATTAGTACCTTTTAAAAATATTGGAGCTTAATTAGGAATATATTCAAGTAAAACAGGCTTTACGGCCGGCCACCCCATTATTGATATTGCCATGCCGATTAATACAGCAACAAATGAGTAGCAAATTAAAATAAACAAAGCACTCACCTCACCCATCAAAAAACAGTCCATGCTGGTATACCAATAAACAACCCCAGCGAAAAATCAGGCTACTTAGACCATCTTACTAAATAGCGAAAAACAACAAGCCCCAGCTTTTCCCACTCATTATTCAGATAATATTTTGCATACCAGTCTATTTTTTGTATAAATTGAGCTAACCCGACAGAACATAGAGTCTAACAGACTTACTCAGAAGGTTTGAATAAATTTTTTTAATCATTCATTCTGATTTCAAATAAAAAACCAGCATAAAAAAAGGGAGCAAAAGCTCCCTTTTTTTAAACCTAAACAGAAACTTTAAGCCGCCATTGCTTTTTGTTTTCTGCTAACACCCATCAAACCAATCAATGCAGAACCGAACAACCAAATTGCTGCAGGGATTGGTACTGCAGGACCTCCAGAACCACCTTCGCCGCCATCAGCAGGATTAGAAACAAATGAGTTACTCTCTCCATCAAAAAGGCTTTGAACATGAAGTCCTATAAAAAAACCACCCTCTACCCCTAAGCTGTTAATAAGACTATTAAAAGTATTAATACCTGCAAGCTCCATAACTATGCCTAGACTCTCACCCGCTTCAATTCCATTAGTTGAAACTGGTGCGTCTGAATCTGCAGAAAAACCCCAATCATAGGCACCACCAGAAGACAGACCACCAGGGGTTGCACCTGCAGTGAAACTAACACCTGCATCAGTATTATCAATACTTACAATGCGATTAAAATATACAGGATCATTAGTAGAAAAATAAATATCCGCAATAGATCCGGAAATACTAGTAGGCGAACTATTCTCAAAAGTAAATAAAACATCGCCTCCACCAACATCAGTTACATCGACAGATAAGTGCGGCGCCACATCATCGTAATACGCCCCATTGGTAGTTATACTGCTAAAACTATAAGTTGCAGCATACGCAGGCATGCCTGCGCCCATTATTAAAAACGAAAATAAAACAATAATTAATTTCATAACCTTCTCCTTTGAAACTACATTAAATATAAAAACTGTGACCAGCTTATCATAATGAATTAAATTAACAACTGCCCTCAAGGGCAATCTTATTTTCGACCTTTAATTTTAGTTGTAGTTGTAGCTGTAGGTTCACCACCAACTGTCACATTCACCACCGAAAGCTCAGACACATTACCCGCTGTATCTGTTGCTATTGCAGAAATTGAATACACTCCATCTGCAGCTTTACGTGTATTCCAACTATAATTTAAGGTATCAGCTACCACAGAGCTTACTACTGAACCATTAATCATTAATTGAATTTCCGCTACTTGCAAATTATCTGTAGCACCCACAGAGATTGCTACATTTCTTTCTACAAAAGCCCCATCAACTGGATTACTAATTGCAACAATAGGCGCAATCAAATCTTCTTCGACAATTACATTTTGAACGGTCACTAAGTACTCACTTGAAACACCTTCATTAAGTGAAGCATCAACCGCTTTAGCCGTTAACACAACAGCACCATCAACTTCTTGATTTGAATCCCAACTAAACTGATAAGGACTCACTGTATCTGAAGCAACCAACACACCATTGGCATATAAAGACACCTCATTGACTCCTACATTATCTACGGCACTCACATCAACCAAAACAACACCATTTACCACTGAATTGGCTCCTGGCGAAAAAATAGTAACTGAAGGGGGTTGCGTATCAGCAGCGGCAGTTTCTAAAGCAAGCTGTACTGCATTAGCTGCATTAATTCGTCCATGACCATAATACATATGCCAATCAACGCCACTAATTAAATCATCTGCTGACGTTTCTAGTACCGATTCAATTTGATCTGGGTTTAAATTAGGGTTAGCCGACATAATCAACCCAACAACACCGGCAGTTAATGGCGCAGAAAAGGATGTTCCGCTCCAATTAGCATACCCACCACTTTTCGTAGTTGTTAATACAGATGCGCCAGGCGCAGTTACATCAACATAATCGCCATAATTGGAAAAAGAAGCCCTAACATCACTACTTGTCGTCGCGGCAACTGTAATCATCGAGGTATTGTTACTATATCCAAGATCAGCATTATCATTCCCAGCCGAAACAACAACTACGCCTCCCATATTACGCATATACTGAGCGGCCGCCGTTGCTGTTGAACTTTTAAAGGCTCGGTAACTAAGGTTCGCTACATTAGCCCCGTGGTCAGCCGCCCAAGTAATCCCTTTTGCCATATCACTATAAAGTGTATAGCCATCGGAACTGTTTGTTATTCTGACAGGCATTATTTTTGCGTTAAATCCAGCCGAAGCAATTCCATCTGCATTATCCGTTGCAGCTCCTACAAATCCTGCAACAGCCGTACCATGTCCATTAATATCTACCGTATCCGTATTCCCACTAATAACATTCCAACCCGTAACCATTTTAGAGCTTAAATCAGGATGCTCGCCATAAACACCCGAATCTAACACCGCAATAATCACGCCATCACCTTGAGACAAATCCCAAGCCGCTGGTGCTTGAATAATAGGTAAATGCCACTCTGATGAATACTGAGGGTCATTAGGAATAAATTCATCTGGAGCGACCAACATATCCTTTTCTGCAAACTTGATACTTGGATTTCTTGATAATGCACGCACCAGTGCATCTTCCGCATTTTCAGGTACTTCGATTTTATGAATACGCAATCCGTGTAAACGCCCTAAAGAACGGCCGCCTTTACCCCGTACAATTTCATCAAATTTTTCATCGGACAAGCCCGCGCGAGGCTGCACTAAAATATACCCTTTAGCCCATCCCTCACTGGCACCTATCCCAGCAGCACTTGGAAAACCTTCTATCTCTTGATTAATCTGACTAACAACATCTGGCTCGGTTATTGTTGCACACCCTGCTATCAACAATACACTACTCGATAAAAAAAATTTTTTTGCACTCATACCCTAGTCCTCATATAAAAAATACTGTTTTAAATTTTAACAAAGAAGTCAGGCATGAGTATACTGAACTCGAGTACAGGCTTATATACTCATCACTCTTGAAGGCTCAGTTTGTTCAATCGTTCTCCCGGCATGCTTTTATCGGGAGCCAAGTATTTTAAGGTAGGGATATGCTATAAAACCTAGCTCATATTTAATCTGGGACATAGTCAGATAAATCATCATTAATTAATAAAATAAATTTCTGCAGCCGTTCATCAGCAACACTAACGTCCTCATTTAAATTAATAGTCGTGGTTAACCGAATTAAAGCACCATCTGTACGCCTATATTGAAAAGCACCTAAAAAGGTATTCCACTTTAAACTATACTCACTGGCAATATTCAACCCTCGCTGTCTATACCAATAATAAACTAGTCGCCTAACCTTAGCTTTCGAAATAATAACTCTATTTAATTCAACACCATTAAAATTATCTTCTCTAACATCCGTAATCAACCACCCACCACCTGGAATACATAATTTAGGCGAATGCGGCACAACCCCATGCTTTTGCGTCTGATAATAAGCCGCATAAAAATTAACTCTACCGCCTTTCTCAGCATCAATAAAATTTATCAATGAATAATCTGAAAGCCCTAAGAATTCAACAGTTCCTTTCTCCATCTGAACAGGAGTTCCTGCCCAGTTTGCTAATTGTAATGGAAATTCATTAAACATTTTTCGCTTGGGAATAACATCGTCCTCATGCCCCAAAGGTTTAATTAAAAAAATCGCACCTACTATAAATATCATTACAACTACAAATGGCGAAAAATTCATTTTTACATTTTCAGGAGCAGTCTTGTTTGCAGTAGAGGCTGGGATAACCAGTCCAAACACATCCTCCCAACTACGGTTTTTTCGTTCATTCCAAGATAACAGCCACATTTCAAAAAATAAAATAATGAAACAGGCCATAAATACAATCCAACCTTCAAAATCATGAATAAAGCCTTCAGCCATTGAGATACCCCAATTTTCAACCAAAAGACCAATTACCCCAATCCTAAAGCTATTCATAAAAACAGTAACAGGAATAGCCGTCAAAAATAAAACTGCACGCTTCCAAAAAGCAACATGAAACATATAAGCACAGATAAATGCCAGACTCATTAGTGGGAACAAATACCTAAGCCCACTACAAGCCTCAACCACTTGTAGCTTATAATCACCTAAATCAATAACATTCCCTTCCAGAAACACAGGAATCTCACAAAACCGAATAAAAGAAACACCTAAATAAGAAGATATTAATTGTAACTTTGCCGTCAATCCCGCTTGCAAGACTGGCGGTAAGGGAAAACAAAAAATAAGTAATAATATGGGAACTAAGACTATTTGTGTAATTTTAAAGCCACAAATAGATAAAATAAGACCTAAAAGAAGAAAGATAAATGAAAAACGAAGTAGGAAATACACATCCCCTACAGTACCAACAAAATAAAGAGTTATTGCAAAAATACTTAAGACTATACCAACCCAAGAAGGACGAAACTGTTGAGATAAAATCAACTCTTTTTGCTGCCAAATAAAATATAAAGAAATAAAAGGAATCATATAGCCATGACTATATTCCTCTCTTCTATCCCAAATTTGAACTAAATCAAAAAAAATATCCCCATATAGTGAAATTAGTAAAATAATAATTACTAAATAAAAAAAATGAACTTTCTTGGTTAATAATTCCAAAACAAACCTCCATCCAAAACTACTTTACTTTAAGAAATACTAAAACTATGATCCACTAACAAATGCTTGCAGTGTGCAAATTAACGTATCCGATACTGCATTTATTTCTTGTTTTTCAATATCTATTGATTTATTTACCATGCACTCCATTGCAATTAAGAATTCATCTTCATTATTAACAACCGTAATATTATTATAATTAGAAAAATACTTTGCCGTCGCTAATTGGTGATCATTACGAACTTCCCCTAAATTTGTTAGCCTAGGTAAAATTAAAAGGGGCTTATTACACTCTATAGCCGTGATTATTGTCCCCATTCCAACATGAGAAATAATCAAATCCGCTTCGTTGAACGTTTGATTATATTCATCGGGAGACATTGAGGGACAAGACGAAAAACTCAATGTGTTGCAATCAGAATCACCAATCTGCGCAACTATTTTATGCTCTTCATTATTTTCCGCCCAGTTATCAACCATTTTAACCAGCCTATCAAATGGCAGTTGAGACCCAACAGTAACAAAAATCATAAAACAGACCCATAAAAACAAGGGCCACCTGGCTTAGCCAAGTGCTCCCACTGAGTTAACCATAAGTCCGCATAAGGCTGAACTTTTACACCACTTAAAGATACCTGTTCAGCATTAGCAATGCTATCTAGCCAAATAGTTTTTATGTGCATTTTTTTTGCAAAAAAAAGAGCAAAAAAACCAACTGAAGCCCCGGTTGTTATAACCACATCAGGACGAAGTCGAATTAATAACAAAAAAACATTGATAGCTTGCCAAAGCAACTTAAATTTATTCCACCTTGAAGCATCAGGTAATGAATAAAACCTTCCGCTAGGGACTAGCTGTGAATAGCTTGCACATGTAGTAGCGTAATATTTTTCACATTCACCAAAAGCTGACTCAGTTCGCAGAAGCTGCTTCCAGTGCCCACCACTAGATGAAATTAACAGAACTGTTTTTTTAATACCTACTTGAATCATCTCTTTCCCATAAAATTTGATTGGTATAATACTGATAATTAGCACGAATACGAGCAATAAGGTTAACACTTATATAGACAGCTACCTTAGGCCATAATTTATAATCATACACAAATTGCTTAAATACACTTTGATAGTCTTTAACGTCATTGCTAATTAATTCAGGAAACTTATCTTTTAATTGATAGCCACCGAGCCTACTGCGTGTTTTTATCTTAATTAAGTTAAATATATTATTAGGAGCTTTAACCTGCGAATAATATCCCTTAGTAACGCGCCGCTCACCTTCTTTAAACAAGCACCTTACATATCCATCATCTGCAATAATATCAGGGAATTTATCAAACCTAACTCTCCCTTTTTCAGACAAGGCATAAACCCCACTTCCAACCATGCCAGAATTACAATAAGGTAAAGATAACCAAATGCTATAAAACGCACGAACAGCCCAAGAACTCTTAGTCAAATCCATTGTTGGCACTAAAGATGTCGCCAAGCATCCAGTACTCAGAGTATTACACATTTCTATTACCACTTTATAATCAATTTGCACATCCGCATCTAAATATATTCTAGGAAAAAAAGTGGCCGAACCCTCTCCAATATTAAGCGCGTAGGTTTTAGATGCAACATCCGTTTCCAGACAAATAAATTTGTCTGAAAGATTTTTTACCACACTAGCTGTTAAATCCTTGCAACCATTACAAACCACAATAACTTCTAAGTTGCCAACATCCACAAAATCAACAAATGAAGCAAGGCACTTAGAAATACTTTTTTCCTCATTATGTGCGGGAATTATTATGGTAGGCATATCAGTAGTACCCTTTTAACCAATTTTCTTTATCCGCCCAAACTTCTTGCCATACATAAAAACTATCTGTCACAGACTTATTTTTATTAAAACAAAAAAGCATCTTAGTCGCTATATACCTAGAAAATGGCCATAACATTAGCAAAAAAACACCTACTTCTATTGTTTGTGGCTGCCAATGATTTCGGATAAGCTGCACCTTCGCTTTTAATAATTTAATCAGCTTACCAGCTCGCCTTTTTTCAGATGCGCCACCGTAATGAATAATTTCCGCTTGGCTTGTTATTATTGGAGCATAACCCTGTTTTTTTGCACGCAAGCATAAATCAGCCTCTTCCCCATACATAAAAAAACGACTATCAAATCCCCCTAATGCTTTCCATAATGATTTTTTTATAAGAAAAAAGCAGCCTGAAACAATATCCACCTCTCTAACGCCCTCTCTTTGCCAACCACCTATTGCTTCCGAATTAAAAAATGAATTATCAGAAAAAATAACATCTAAACCACTTGCCCTACAAAATAAACTCCAAGCTGTCATTTGATTCCAGCAAGAACTTGGATTAAGTGACTTATTTAAAAAGAGTGTTTTCCCTCCCCATATACCAGCCGAACTATTCACTTTTGAGAAAGAAAATAAATTATCAATTGCGTTATTCAACACAAGCGTATCTGGATTCAGCAGTAAAATATATTCTCCACTCGCATTCTCTATAGCAAGGTTATTCCCTTGAGCAAAGCCAACATTTTCAGCATTTTTAAAAACAGTTATATCAGGGAACTTAGCCATAATAGCTTCCGCAGACCCATCAGATGAATTATTATCAAATACAATTATTTCATAATTAACATGCCGAGTTTGCTCAATGACCGACTCAATACACGCTATCGTCATTTTTTTTGTATTGTAACTTACAATAATAATAGAAACGTCAATACACATTTTAGCTTGCCCTCACTTTATTACCTGCCACAGATACAACCCCTCCAACCATTAAAAATAGAGCGCTTACCACCTGTCCAAAATAAGATACCGCTAGAAAATTCATCATATGGGCAAACAGCATGACACCTGATGCCCAATATAACCACAGTTCAGCTTTAGAGCTTGTCACTTTAATCGCACGTCCTAGTAAAGTAAAAACCCTCAAAAAAAACACAATAAATAGAATCATTCCAAGCAGCCCACCACGCACACCCTCAAGAATATACTGATTGGTTACATCCCCTAGCCCTGCTCCCCAATGTACAGTCGATAATGTACCAAATAGCCACCAACCATCAATATGATTAATGGCTTCATTAATAAGATGATAACGATGCCAACCTGTAGAACCCCCACTCAAATCTACCCTTGAAATAAGGTGCCATACAGGTTTTTCCATAACTAAATGAAGTCCAACCAACAGCCCAATCATACTCTTCTTGATAAAAGAAAGCTTATCTCTCACCCTAAACATAACAAAACCTAACAAGCTAAACAACACAGCCATAACAGGTGTACTTGAAGCTGTATTTCCAATAATAATGACAACACACCCAATAAAAACAGCAATTTTGTATTTTTTTGTTTCTGTACCCATCCACAGAGCTCCGAGCCAAGGTAAAAAAGCGGCCCAAAAAACACCTGCCATAATAGGGTGTGAAAATGGTCCCTGACAACGTAATCTGCCTTTGCGAATTAGAGTGATATCAGGAACCCCGCCAAATATAGAAAATATATTCCTTCCCGCCCCCCTCTCCACTAAAAAAAACCACACCATAGGAATTGCCATTAAACCAATAAACATTGTAACTTTACGCATATCCTCAGTTGTTTGAATACATGCTCTACCAACATAATAAGCACCTACCGCATCAATCATAAACCCAGCCCGAGTAACTACCCCAGAAAAACCACCGATTAAAACCCCATATGAAAAAATAGACCATAACGCCCAATGCCGTAAAATAATATCAGGTTTTTCTACACGTAGATTAAATTCCTTTTTATTTGAATAAATACGAGCCACCGCAACTAACACTAATATTTTAACAAAACTAAAATCTAAAGATGCAATAACTACCCTTTGCGCACTTGGGATAGCCATCATAAGAAACAAAAGTGGAATACCTATATATTGACGTTTTACTTTTAATGTAAAAATAATAAGTACTATTAATACTGCAAACCCAATGGGGTGAACAATTGTTTGACCACTAACCATTTATCTACTCATCCTATTCTCGTACCTCTTATAAAATCACTTAATTGCCCGCACTCAATAAAGAGTCGTTAAATTGAGATTCATTTATTCCCCCATAACATTGCCCTAAATTGTTTTTGATAGCGTGTATCCCAAAATAAATACAAAAATACCATTGAAATAACTTCAAAAGGCAAACGTATAAGTGCATAAAATTTAACCACTACCGAGCAACGAAACTTCAAACAATTAATTAGCTGCAATTTACATCGACTCGCACACCAGTGTAAAATAGTTAACATATTTACATGTTTTTTTTGTAAGTTTTTGCTTTTATAAATAATTTCAATAAAACGAATCGTTGACCGAAAAATAGAATCGTTATGAGAGTGGTACACTACTGCTTTCGGCTCATAGACAGCCCTAAAACCTAATTGAAGCATCTCGTATGTCCATACACACTCTTCTGCAGCAGGGATTTTTTCATCGTAATTTAATTTATCCCAACAATTCTTTCTTATAGCTGCACAAGCATTCGAAAAAAAAGTTCCCCTTCCTGACGAATCAATATTATGACTCTTATCGACAATTAGGTACCCGTTAGAAAATTTCCTATCCAATCTAACTTGCTCATCAAGTGGCGCATCATTTCTAGGGATTTGCTTACCATAAACGGCACATACACTACTATCATCAAAAAATGGGGTTACTATATTTATTACAAAATGTTCATTTTTAGCCATCGTATCCGCTGAAACAATAATCAAAATATCACCTTCAGCTACTTTTATACCCTCATTTAAGGCTTTCCCCCAGCTAAACTCACTTTGTTTTATCGTTACAATTTTTGCATGATAACTTTCCGCCACTGCAACAGAGTCATCTTTTGATTCATTATCAATCACGATAAATTCGGTTTCAATATCATCAATACCCTCTTGCTTAGAAAGTGCATTTAGACAACTCTTTAAATCTTGCTCTGCATCACGAACCCTAATGATGAATGAAATTTTTTTTATTTGTTCTAATGACTTCACTCTATTTTCCAGAAATAAATGTAACTACATAGATTATTAAAACCCACATCAAAAGAGAGGCTGGGCGCAGGGAAATAATAATCGCTCTCAAAGTACTTTACTATTATCTTCACCTTACTAAAGTAACTTTAATATTGACTTAAAACATCCTGATAAAATCCTACTGTTTGTTCCGCCATTGTATTAATACCAAATTTTTCCATAGCAACCTTCCTAGAATTTAAGGAAAAAAGTTCAGCTCGCTTTTGATCCTCCAAAATCAAACCAATTGCCTCACGAATAGCACCTATATTTCCCGGCTCAACCAAACTTCCACTGTCACCATCCACTAACAATTCTGCAGGACCGCCACAATTTGTAGCAACCACTGCACACCCACAAGACATTGCCTCTAAACACGTATATGAAAAACTCTCATACCCTCGAGTAGGTATCACAACACAGTAAGCACGCCTATAGTATTCAATGGTATCCTCTTGGGGTACTGGGGGTACTATAATTACTCTTTCCTTTAGCTCACTGGGTATTTTATTTATAATAACTTCAGAGGCCGTTGTTCCAAAACTTGCAAACTCCGCCGGTGCGGGCATATTTCGGCCAACAAATCTTAAAATAATATCAGGGTATTTCTCTAATAAAGGGATGGCTGCTTCTAAAAAATCATATACCCCTTTACCAAGTTGAAATCTTCCTATAAATAAAATTTCACGTACTGGAGAAGTCACCACGCGCTCAGTAGGTCTAAATTTATCGGTATCAATCGCATTAGGAATAACTTTTATATTTGACCTATCCAAGTTCCATTGCAAAGCTAAATGGTTTGCCAATGAATAGCTTGGTGCCGTAATCCCAGAACTCTGAAAAGTTTGCATTCTTTCTTTATAATCCTGAAAAGCCACCCAAATTGGCATAAAATATGGATCTTTATTTTGGCAATTAATTGACCAAACAATTTTTGTTGTATTATGACATCTGGTTACAAGTGGAATACTTTGACGCGTAAAATATCTCGCCCAGGCACCATACTCGGCAGATTCAATAATATCAAAATCATTAGAAGAAAAGTTTTCAGTAAAATAATTAAATACCGCCTTTGCCCAAAAATCAAACGGTTCCATTTTCCACTTAGTAATCTTACTAACAAAATTTCTTTTAGGTAAATTTACCGCTACGCAACGAATATCAACACCAGTAATATTTATTGGGTTCTTTTCTGCAGTCAGTACTGTTATTTGATTTCCTTGTTCGCTTAATCCTTTGGCTAGAGCATACATATAACTTGCTATTCCTCCACTATAAGGCGGCCACTCCATACTCACTAAGCATATTTTCATAAAACAACCTATTTATTAATTCGTTTACTTTCTCCAATGAACTAGTTACTTCATCAACATTTAATTGGCATGCAAGCTTTATTGAAGCTATCTATTGTTAAGTTAACTGACCAATTCCACTCTGTAAAAATCATTTATTTCCTATATTCCTGCGCTAAAGAACAGGGGTTTTCATTTTACTTTTTCTCTTCCTTTTGAGATGACAAAAAAATCTCCCTACTAACTAAAATCATGTGGTACTTGGTTAATTACTTAAGCCAACTAAATCAATTTTTATTAAGGATAAAAACCCAGTGTATTCAATTTAAGCTTTATTTTAAGTTTAATATAACTAAAAAGACAATACTGCTTCATTTTAGGAAAATTATTCATCAAGTAAACAACATCATCTCGCTTTCCAGCACTTATACTGTTATGTGCGCTTTGAATAGCAAAAAGTGAAAAAAATTGTTCTAGAATTTCTTGTTTATTTGCAGGGGAATGTTCACGAATTTCGTCAGGATAAGATAAGAAATCCACTAATCGCCCCTCCTTATAGCTTAAACCCAACTCTGATACGGCATCATGATACCAGGCGAGCGGGGTAGGATTTCTATAAATTCGATAGTTCATTAAAAGAATCAACCAAAGATAAGAATCTTCACCAAAGTTAGAGTGCTCACTAAAACCACCAGACTTTAATAAGGCTTCTCTATATGCAAAAACTGTATTTGTATGGAAAAAATATAAAATATATTTAATATCAAGGTTGGAAATAGAATTATTAATTTCCCATGGTCCTTTACCTATAGTTACACCAAAGCTTTTCAAAATATCAACTATATTGGTATTTTTGTTTACAAGCTTATCATTCGGAGAATCTTGATAATAACCAGAAACACTAACAGAACAATCCTGGTTACTCTCAAGTGCATTATATGATTCAGATAGGTAGCTTGGTAACCACTCATCATCTGCATCAAGAAAAGCAATATATTTTGAGTCACTCTCTTGGATACCACGATTCCTTGTAGCCCCCACTCCTCTATTTTCTTGTTGCATCAATATAATCCGAGGATCATCATAAGCTCTAACAATATCTGTACCGCCATCAGTAGACCCATCATCAATAATTATAATATTATAATCTTGAAAATCCTGATTTAAAACAGAATCAAGCGCGCGCGAAATATATTTTTCTTTATTGTATAAAGGGATAATAACACTTATTAAACTCACAACGATTTCCTTCGACTAAAAAAAACACTAAGCACTGACTCTCTTAATTGCTTAGAAAATAACATAACACCAACAACATAAAGAATACTTGAAAATAAACAAGCAACTATTAGGTTTACGTATGAGTAAAGCTGTTCATTTATTTCTTGATTAAAGTGTATTAACACTGTGAGTAATATGAAAAACATTAGAATAGCAGGCATCATTGTCTGCAGATAATTAAATAAGGAAATTTTAGCTAATTTAGAAACAATAATCGGCTGTATTATGATACGCACTAATATGGTTGAACCTGCTGTACCTAGTGCAACCCCAATAATTCCGTATTCAGGTACTAATAAAAGACTTAAGAATAAATTCAACAAGCCCTCACCGATAGTGAGCAGCGCATAGATATGGTGTTTATTTTTTGCATACATTAAAGAAATACTTGGGTTCTGTATCAGGTCAAATAAATAAGATAAAGATAATATCCATATTACTGGTGTGGCAGATTTAAACCCATCACCCACCCATAAATAAATAAAAGCATCAGCGCAAAGCAACAGTAAAAAGCTGAACAGAGAAGATACTGCAGCAGATATAGATAAACTTTTAACAAATAATGAACGAAGGGCTACTTGGTTATCATCCCCATGTAAAAAAGCAAATCGCGGCGCAATTGTACCCATTACAGCAATGACTCCACTTATCAAGTAACGAACCAATAACATAGCTAAGCCATAGACACCAACCATTTCAAGCCCAATATACTTACCGATTATAAAGTTATCAATTTGCAGGCGAAGAATATCACCAATAGAAATTATAAATGCAGAAACCCCAAAAACCAACATCATTCGTAATGTAGGTAGTGAAAAGCTGGTCATTCCCAGCTTAATATCCTTTGCATAGTGTTTAAAGGTTAAAAAATTAGCAACTAACAAAAATATAACTGCAATAAGTGTTGCAACACCAAGCCCTGCCAGTCCAAACCCATTAATTAAAAATAGAACGGTTAATAGTGAGCGAATTATTTGATTAATAATTCCTATAACATTAATAACTATGAAATGTTCACGAGCAGTAACGATTGCACTAAATACACCTGCGGGAAAACCAAGGCCAATAGTTATGCCCATTACTTCAACTAATTGAGTAAAGCTCTGACGCTCTTCAGGGGAAACATTAAAAAAATCTGCAATTACGTCTGAAAAAGTAACCGACAGAACCATAACAATTAAGCCTGTACAACTAAACATAACAAGCGCAGTAGACGCTACTTCGTTTAAATCTCTCGACTTTTTCTGAGCGGTATATACAGAGATATAGCGACGTATTGCGGCATCAAGTCCAAGATTTAATAGCCCATAATATCCAATAAATGAGCCTATTAATACCCAAATACCATAACCACTTTTACCAAGTGAATTTATAATAAAAGGTGTAAGTAATAAACCTATTGCAATATTAATAATAAACCGAACTATATTACTCAGTGAGTTAAGTCTTATTGAAGGCACCAATATTCATCCCAAAAATATAAATTACAAAAGCCATAAAAAGCTTTCCAAAAAGCAGGTTTACTACGATTAGACTGATAAGTATAAGCTTAAATACTCACAATAACACACTTCAAATTACGATAATATACTAAAAATTTACTCTGAATTTAATTAATTCATTGAGTTTCACTCTAGTCGTGCTATTTTAGAGCATTTAAACAAATTCTGATTTTATTTTTTACATTGCCTGGTATGTATTTAGACCAATTTCTACGTGCTTTTGCGTAAGGAATATTAGCTATCTCTGGTGCCATTCGTTCCGTTAATAATTTCAGTAACTTACCTCCATACTGCAACTCTTCAGATAAACTACAAATATAAGTAAAAAGTAACCTATTATTAAAAGGAGAAAACGCTTCATAGAACAATCGAGAACTATTTTCACCCGCGGCAACCCACCTCCCGCCCCTCTGCTCTAAATAAAACAAATTATATTTTTGACTTGCTTTTAAGTTGGGCAATGTTTTAATCCATTCATTGATACCCTCAACAACGGTTTCACTAGGGGAGGCGAAATCACGTATTACAGAGGACTCTTTAAATACTTTAGGGCTTTTATTATGCCAATAGAAAGATTTACAAAGCTCCCCATAATTGCCATTTACATGTATTGTATTTACACCTTCCACTTTAAAGCATGTACCAGATATTTCTCTACGCATGCCAATTGACTCACCCGCACAAATATCATCATATAATTCATAAAGCCAATTAGCTGTTGAAACAATAGGGTAAAACTTATGATTAATACCTGTCGCTTTAGCTAGTAATTCCGAGATTCTAATATCATCACTATCAATTCCTTTACCTGAAATAGTAAAGAATTTTTGCTTATTCCAGATAGATTTACTAGCAGCTAAAATAACCCGACTATCCTGTCCCCCTGTGATAGATATTAATAAATCACCTTGTAGCGCAACACCAGCCATCATAGAACTAAGCAAAGAAGCTATCATAGTAACTAGCTCTTCATCGGTATAATTTTGATAAGACTGCGTGAAGTTATCAAGCGGCCAATATCTTTCGCACTTACCTGCATGCAAATCTAGAGAACAATTAGGGATCAATTTTTTAATATTTAGATAAGCCGTTTTACTTCCTGTATACCAATCATTACCCTGTTTGAATTTATAGTTTTTATCTATAAATTCATCACATTCAATCGGTGATAACAATGTTAATGATGAAGCGGCCTTATCTTGTTCGTAATAAATCCCCATTAAACCGCCTGCATCGTTAAATAACTTCAGCAAACCTTTTGCATATAAGATTACTACATAAGAACCCGCTAAACGATTAAGCTCATCTAAAAACAATGCTTCATTATGAGCTATAGATGAAATTTTAGATGCCACCCCCTCTTGGGGTGACTCCAGGTTAAATGCTAGCCCAATAACGGCAATGTTAATGCTATTGGTTTTATCAAAATCAACTAACTGATCAATATGAATATATAACGAAAATTTATCCGTCAAAAGAAACTCATTCCAGTTAAAATCAACACTGGGAGGCTGCCTTCCAATGTACCATTGCCGTCTAAACTGTAATTTCTCAATACTCTTATTAATCATTAACGATAGGCTCCCCACATTTCATCGATAAATTTTGAACCTCCTGAACCCTGCATATAATACCAAACTGTAAAATCTGTATTATCCTGCACTTCTTGTATATAAGTTTTACTTGAAGCCCCATAAATCCCAGTTTTGAAAATATTAGACATCCACCTATCCGCATAATCACGAATAGGGTCGTGTGCCAACATGGCATTAACATCAGCAGGAACTTGGCTATCAACAAGAATACTAGATAAAGTCAAACCTATAAGTGGGTGTATATCATGTTGAGACCTATATATCTCTGCTTTACAGTCCGGTGCAAGGCAAACCCATTCTGAGGGATGTAAATGTTCATACTCCTGACCAACTTGTTTACGGAAAGCAACATATTTACCTGAAGGTGAGGCCCAGTCAACCCAAGTTTGATCTACTGGAATAATCGCAGACTTAGTTGCCTCAACAACATTTTCAGGGTAATACAGCTTCTCATGACCTCGCGCCCTTCGTATCTCAGGGTTATTAATCCAGAAATTATACATATCAGGTTCATTTAACAACAAGCCCGTAAACACAAGAGGCCATGCCCATGCTGATGAATCGCTTGGATTATAATAATAATCAATACCAACTTGAATAAACCTATTTATAAGAAGTTCTTTATTTGGTAGGTCTGTTGTGAGCAAGAGCGTGACTTCACTAAGGAATTCTCCAATATTTTGATGATAATTAAACATATTTTCAAGCGGATGTACTGACCTTGACTTCCAGTCATCACCAAGCAATACCCAAGGCCTTTCCATCCCTCTCTCAAGGTACCCTAAAGACGGTGAAGTAGCTGTTATAGGCTTATTAGGCAGCACGGATAAATCAATTTGATTAATATTATATAGCGTCTGACTTCTATCCGAATAAGATGGGCGAAAAGTGCCGGATGGTGGGTGCTTTGATAATACCGTCAATACCGCGACCGTCTTTATTCTTGACTGACTACTAATCGTTTTCCCTGCCCAATTTAAAGACTCTGTACCATCCTTACTTATTGATGATAACAAAGCATCGCCTGCGTGTAACTCAATTGGAAAATTCACAGTCAATTCTGGCTTATAATCATACCCACTAGCAGTAAACCCCTGTCCAGCACCCGGCACTGGGTTAATCATTGAACCATTTTCCCCTCCCTCACTTAATGGGCTTACTGAAACTACCGTTACTCCAAATCCATTATTATCAACAACATAATAATCCCCAGTAACAAACTGCCCATACTCAACCTCTTCACTAAAGGCCCATGTAACACCATACTGTGTTAATGAATTTGTCGTCACCGTGTTAAGTTCTTTTATAATTACTTCATCTTCTACTATAATTACAGGTGCGTTTTCAGCAGTTAATTTATCAGAATACCAATTAGTAAATGATTCAGAAAATGGCAATCCCATTGCTAATACATCTAACTTTTGCACCCCTGATTCTTTAGATAACAGGCTAGAACTTACAGCCATTTCACGTACCTTAATCTCTAATTCTGATACCAATATTTTATTATAAAGTTCTGGTAAGGGGCTCATTATTGGATTAACTTGCTTATCATACTTAGCTCCTGTAATTTTTATTTTTTGCGCACTATTATCAATAATAGTAGTATTTATAGGTTTCCACATACTGATGGCTGCATTAATACCATCATCAGCAGTACCAACAACTATATTACCTACCACATTAGAGGCATTTAAGGAATTCAATATCATTCCATTAACTGCCTTCGTTATAATTAAATTATTAAGCACCTGAAAATTTGTAAGCTTATCATTGTATGACACAATTCCTATAGAATAATTCAAGTTTTCTTTATCCTCATTATCCAAAATTATATTATTACTAATAGCTATATTCTCAGCAGATTTTTCAAGAGAGTCTATCCTTATCGCACCCGCCCCCCAGATACTATTTCTAATAATATTATCCTCAACTACCGCATTATTTGCACGCAGTTTGATGGCTTCATGAGCATAATTCACTATAACTGAACCTCGTACTAGTGTATTTATTGCCGCCGAATTAATTCCCGATTTAACATTGTGAAAAAACACATTTTCTATAGTTATATTTGAAGTACCATGACTCCCTACAAACACACCATTATAGGCCTGTGCCGACCAGTCATCGCTCGACCAAAAACTTGAATCACGAATTGAAAACACATATGAATCTTTAATCGTAATATTGGAAACGTCCCAGTCCATAGAGACAATTCCATTATTATTACTGCCACTACCACCAGCAATCGACTGACTTATTTCCAACCCAGAAAAACTCCAGTTATTTGATGCATACATTGCTAAAGAGCCGAATTCAGGGTGCTCTCCTTCTGCCGCCTGCACATAAATCAAGCCCTCGTTAAAATAGCCAGCAATAACAACATGCCCATGATAGCCAGACATTAACACAATTGAGTCACCTACTTTCACAGGGGCACCTTCATTCCTCACAAAACCATCACGTTCCTTGGCCTCAATTAAGTCATACTCAATGACTTCCGCAAAAGTACTCCAAGGCAACTCTTTTGTACCAGGGTTATCCATACTCCCCTGCACAGGATCAACATAATAAAAACTGCCTCCTGAAGCCGTTGGATTTTTTGAAATGTCGTTATTTATTTTATCCTCGATATTTAAAGGCTTTTGATTGCTACACGCAATAAAAAAAACACAAAACAAAAAAAATATATTTTTCATAACCTCACCCTACCCATAAAAATAATGCCTACCAAAAAGAAATTTACTATATTGCTTACTGAGAATAAATCATTTTTTATTTTTTGTACACTGTACCGAAGTACAGCTAAATTAACTTAAAATACTTTCTAACTAGCTTTTAAGTGACTAGACTCTGCCATCGACATCACTTACCGAAAACATGTATTTAATATCATATAAAACAAAATTCGACTTCCCTAAAGACTTAACACCCGATATACCCATACTTTTAAACTCATCATGGGAAACAGCCATAATAACTACATCATACTTCCCTGGGCTGGGTTTATCTAATAAGTCAATTCCATATTCTAACTGTGCTTCCTCGTTATTTACCCACGGATCATAAATATCGACATTCGCGTTATATTCTTTTAACTCTTCTACAATTTCAACAACCCTTGTATTTCTTAAATCTGGGCAGTTTTCTTTAAAGGTTAAGCCCATAATTAAAATATTTGACTCAACAATATTTATTTTTTTAGCTGCCATTAATTTTACTATTTCACTAACAATGAAATTTCCCATGCCATCATTTATTCGGCGACTAGCTGTAATTAACTGTGGATGATAGCCAAGCGCTTCTGCTTTATGAACAAGGTAATAGGGATCGACTCCTATACAGTGCCCACCAACTAAGCCCGGCCTAAATGGCAAAAAGTTCCACTTTGTTCCTGCTGCTTCTAGCACTTCTTCTGTATCAATTCCTACTCGATTAAAAATCATGGCTAATTCATTAACGAGTGCAATATTTACATCGCGCTGAGTATTTTCAATAACTTTTGCGGCTTCAGCTATTTTCAAACTATTTGCTTTGTGCGTGCCTGCCGTAATGATTGATTTATATAGCTCATCTACTTTTGTGGCGATGTCAGGTGTAGAGCCAGATGTGACTTTAACTATATCAGTAAGCCTTCTTTGTTTATCTCCTGGGTTAATTCGTTCTGGACTGTAACCACAAAAGAAGTCTTTATTAAAGGTTAATGAAGATATCTTCTCTAAAATAGGTACACAAACCTCTTCTGTTGCCCCTGGGTATACCGTTGATTCATAAATAATTAAGTCATGCGGCTTTAGGTACTTAGCTACCAGCTCTGTTGCCAGTTTAACAGGTGTTAAATCTGGTGTTTTACTTTGATCAATCGGTGTTGGGACTGTAATTATAAATATATTACTTTCTGCAATACTTTCAGGGTTTGACGTTAAAGATAAGTTTGATGATATTAGCTCTTCTTTGCTTATTTCACCTGTTGCATCATATCCATCAATTAAAGCTTCAACTCTCTCTTTATGGATGTCATACCCTATTGTCGCGTGCTTTTTTCCAAACTCAACGGCTAAAGGTAAACCAACATACCCCAACCCAATAATTGCTATTTTATTCATCTCAGTCCTTATTTAACTTATTTTCTACTCAGCTTTCTATTTTCATTGACAATAGAAAATCGAGACCTTAACCGTACTCTTGCATTTATTACTATCAATAAAGCCCCCAGCACCTCTAGCAGCCAAGCTACGTTAGACCCCATGAAAGTCATTTTCATTGTATCAATCACATGATAGAAGGAAGCAACCCTTACCGCTATAAACATTAACAAACAGCAACAGCCCATGATGGCTAAGCGGTTTGCTTTAATAATGGCTTGCAAATTTTTGATAAGCCACGCAAGAACTAAGCCTATAATGACTAACAAGCCAATAACACAAGAATATTGAATTATTCGCCTGTATTCAAACCAGCCGTCTCGGTGTGCGTAATATCTACCTATTGCTATTAATAGGTTTTGTAAATCCAGCTGTTTGTTAATTCCAAGAAAAATCATTAATACGACAAGTGCGAGCCAAAATTTCTGCTGTTTTTTCCTTGTTTCAATAGAGAATATTTTTGCAGAATTAGTCAGCACTTTTACGGCCAATATTCCTGCTAAACAATATTGCACTGTAATTAGCCAGCCTATAACGGTAGGATCTCCTATTTGTGGCTGCCAATCAATCAATCAATTTTCCTTGGATTTTTTATATGAATCATTATCCATTTTTCGAGTAAAGTAAGACTCGCCTATTGGCAACACCCCAGAAGAACACTGTATTAGACTCCAAGCATTAAATTTGAATAGTCAACAGGATTTGGAACTCATATTTGCAAGAATATGGTCAGCTTATTATGAATTCTAGTATTAATCAATCAGAAATAAATATGGGTGTTGATACTAGTATATGTCAGTTAGGTATTTTTCTTTCCTGTTTCTAACGATAAAGAAGGCATTAAAAAATCGCTGTGTAAAATAAAAATACTCTCACTACGTATTATACCAATCTCATTAAACAATGATGTACGTGTGTCTTCCGTTATTTTACCGTTGTACTCCCGCTTAGCACTCACAGCAACAATACTTTTAAGCCCCGTCCATTGAGGGTATTGTTCTTTTAGCCATTCAATATCTGATGAAGCCCGAACAGTACGAGTTTCTATACGGCCATGTCCCATATCTTAAGATTCATGCCCTATGCTGGGACAGCTGTTTTCTGATTCAGAAAGGAATGCCGTTTTCAAGCCCTAATAATTCGGTAAACCATTCCTCCTAGCTTTACAAAATATTTCAACAGCAACCCAATCATTGGCGCTACAAATAGAGGCACAAAGGGCGATAAAGAAAAGATCACTTAATTTATGCCGCTTCCTCCTATCAATCCGTGGGTCGGGGGTTGAAAATAAATGCTTGGTGATTGAGGCGCTAGCAGGAAGGTTCATAAACAAATAGCGACTATAAACCGCTATTTACAGTGAAATATCAATCAGGTTTTAATGCGATTGCCCTGATATATCTGTGACCCGATAAGCTAATCATGTATCGCTAAATTATAATAATTGGGTATAGGGATTTTCATCAAGTTCGAGAAAAAAAGCAATATTATGAAAATAAGGCTTGTTTTTAAACATGGAAAACCTTAGCGCATCCTACATTAACTGGCTTAACCTAATACAATAATGCAGGTGGTAGGAGCAATAAAAACTATGTTTGAATAAAGGCTAGTATGTAATCTTTTAAGAAAACTGAAAGGAGCGTTGCAACGATAAGCCATTGCATTCTATCGAATTTAGAATTCAGTAGGTTTATATCTGCTTTAAGCTCCATTCTAAGCTCTTTATTATCTGCTTTAAGCTCATCTTTGAGCTCTTTGATGTCTGCTGTAAACCCACCTTTTAGCATCTGCTTTAAGCTCATCTTTAAGCTCTTTGATATCTGCTTTAACTTCAATTTTAAGTTCATTTATATCGGCTCTTACCTCTTCCCTTGTCGCCATGTGCTGCGCATTGTGCAACAAAAGTTGTACGATATCTTTTTGCGTTAACTGTTCGTTTGGAATATATTTTTTTTGATCTGTCATGACTTAAGCCTTTATTTATCATCTGGATTATACATTGTAGTTTGCATTTAAGGGCGATTCTATTACAGCCTTTTACTTCTAGTAAACATAATTAAAGGCTATGTCACCGTTAAGTGTGGATTTAGTTGGCTCTTAAGCCTTACCTTGTTAGCATAGATATCTAAACAATTTTTTTATAATTAAATACAATAAGTTGCAATGCAGTGTCACTCCCTCGCCTGCTGGAGAGGGCTGGGGAGAGGAGAATAAAATCAAGTACTGATTGACTTCCCCTCATCCAACCTTCTCCCTTTGGAGAAGGCTTTAAGAGCGACTTCAACTTTTACCCGCGACATAGCAATGAGAAACTGATCATCACCTTTAGCGAACGGCATTAATTTCCAACACTTAACGGTGACATAGCCTAAAAGAATGACAATACTTGAAAGGAATCGGCTTTAAACTCACGCAAGTTACCCAATAAAAACGGACCTTTAACTTGGGGGGGCTATTTTTTATGTGACATATTTTTTATGTTGAATTCTTGATTTAATAACGCGCATTTCTACAGGCTCTGTAATTTATGTTTGCGAGCGGTTCAATTAGTTATCTAACCTACGCCAATACATCGCTAATAAACTACCGGACACATTATGCCAAATGCTAAAAATTGCACCGGGCAATGCGGCAGCAACGGAAAAATATTTCACCGCAAGCGCTACACTCAATCCTGAATTCTGCATTGCCACTTCGATACACACTGTTCGACAAGTCTTAGCATCATATTTTAATAACCAAGGAATGGCATAACCTACGATTAAGCCCAAAAGATTATGCAAACACACCGCCAACAAGACAGGCAATGCTAAAGCGTTTAAATTATCATGATTTAAGGCCACAATAATGGCGATAATAAAGACGATAGAAAATGAGGATAATAACGGAAAAATAGGCTGAAGTTTCTTTAGTCCTAAACTAAAAACACTATTTAAAAATGTGCCAGCTAAAACAGGCAGTAATACAATCAAAAATAAACTTTTTAACATACCCTCGACAGGGACAGGCACGACTTGATTAAGATATAAATAAGTTAAAGCAGGCATTAAAATCACTGCGCATACGGTAGACACCACAGTCATTAAAATAGATAAAGCCACATTGCCTTTTGCCAGGTAACACATCACATTAGACGCAGTACCGCCAGCACTAGCCCCGACCAAGACCATCCCCGTCATTACTTCAACAGACAAGCCTAATAAAATAGAGATGAGATAAGCAAAAAGCGGCATTAATAAAAACTGTATTGCCACCGCAATAGCAATAATCAATGGTTTTTTTACCACCGCTTTAAAATCAAGCCAGCTTAAGGTCATCCCCATGCTAAACATGACTAATGCCAGTAAAGGCACAATCATAGCTTTGAATGATAAAAAAATCGCTGGATAGACGAAGGCAATGACAGAAAGAATAATCGCCCAAACAGGAAATAAATTAACGACTCGGTTAATCATTGATGATATTTCCTTTGCTGTCCATTTTTTCAATTAAGCGAAATTGTTTAATTTTTGCAGTCTCCAAACCCAGTAAGCGAAACACTTCTTTTCTAGGCAACTGATTAATTTCATCAATTTTAACCCCATATTTCAGTTTAAAAAAAGCATTCACCTTACCCTTGGGGTAAGCACTTAAAGCAGCGGCTACTTTATAATCAATCAATTTTTCAGCCTGTTCTAAAGCACTTTTAGTTTCAGTTTTTAAACCGCTAGCCCACAGCTTTTGATCCTTCTTAACCGTCGTTTTCGGGCTTTCAACACCTAACGCTTTGGCGCGCATAGCCGCTAAACGACTGCTTTTATTTGTCCCTACCAACAATGCACCGCTCACCGAGCTTGTTTTTTCTTCTTCCATATTTAATCTACAGATTGTTATCAACAATTCGTTATTATCTCGCATAAAAAGATTCTGTCACAAAAAATAAGCGGCTTGGGCTTGTAAGTTCTTTTTATAAAATAACCGCGTCTTGCTGATTCTTTAAATGAAAACACCACGTGCTTTGCAACTAATATTAGTGATATGAACGCAGCATTACAGCAGATTAAAGGCACGAAGTTATGCCATCTTTAAAGCACACATACGCCAAAGTAATGCGCGAATTATCAAAGCCCGTTCAGCCTAATAATTATTATTAGTGGCAGACTTTTCTCTGGATAACCCTAAATAATCCTAATTAATCAATGAGAAGCAACAAAAATAACCCTGTTATTTTCCGTTGTGTTAATTGAGGATAACTAAATGCAAATCCTCTCTATACCACTAGTTACACACATTTTCTGTGGATAAGACTGTGTGTAATTTTTGCGTAACTGCTTCAGCCCAGCGTATTCAAAGGCTACAGTTTAAATCGTATAAAATTTATACAATTATTCGAGATTTGACAAATACTATGCAGAGACTCGGTTTATAAGGGATACAGGACGCTCATATCAATTTACGCACGAATGCTTAGATTCGGTCAGTGTGCTTGTGTATTATTTACTTACAGTGGCAGAACAGATCGAAAATGGAAATATCAGGCCGTTAAATCAGATTGGAATTTCTTAGCGACTATTTTTGTTTGATTAGTATTTAGCCACCGCTGAAACTCATGGATTAGTTTTAGTCCGTGGTAGGCGAAGGGACATTTACCAATCCGAAGTGAACTGTAAGCTCGCTAGGGAGGCAATCTCTTCTGTCGACTCTAATAGCTCTCACCCATATAGAAAGGCTCTCTATCTAGGCTTCAGTTAATTCCTTTTGCGTCATTGTATTTAATGAAGCCTTATAGGATGCTATAGGCACAAAAAAGCCCGAAACCCCAGTCTTAATCAGGTGTTTCGGGCTTTTGTTGAACCCTTTAAAA
>Ga0209826_1000652_pt1 | contig 24603 bp, 22 predicted proteins | sample GOMGulsemesocosm_5_FD_184637 | JGI IMG/M metagenome (GOLD analysis project Ga0209826, IMG submission 184637) | Methane-oxidizing microbial communities from mesocosms in the Gulf of Mexico - GOM15C Gulf of Mexico (SPAdes) (version 2) | ecosystem: Environmental > Aquatic > Marine > Cold seeps... | reverse complement strand
ATCTTGAAGTCATTTCGCGCAAAACCGCTATCTTATTTAGCGCAGCCACCCGACTAGGCGCAGTCATTTCCGGTGTTACGCCAGAAATTGAGCAAAGCCTTGCTGATTATGGCCAACACCTCGGCATGGCCTTCCAATTAATCGACGATGCACTTGACTATACATCGAGCAAAGATGAACTAGGGAAAAATCTTGGCGATGACCTTGCCGAAGGCAAGCCGACTTTACCGCTCATTTATGCAATAGAAAAAGGCACTAAAGAACAGGCCACTACAGTAATAGAAGCAATCAAAACAGGTAGTCGCGACTCGTTTAACGACGTTTACGAGATAGTAAAAGCAACTAACGCAATCAGCTACACAGAATTACGCGCTGAAGAAGAAGCTCAAAAAGCGATTGATGCAATAAGCACTACTCTACCTGATTCTGAATACAAAAACGCATTAGAATTACTCGCTCGTTTTTCTGTACAGCGCAATTATTAAGTTTCAAAAATAATGCTAGGCTGAAGCACCTTGAAAGCCTAGCTACCCACCAGCACAAACAACCGCCCCTTGATTTAGAAGCAAAATATCAAAGCCAAAACCACTCCCCCTCACTTTATTGCCCCTCTTAGGATATGAGCGACTTGTTAAAACTTCCAGCAGCTGCACTCAAATTTCAAGTTAATCCACACGATTACAATTCGCCGATTAACCCCAAGGATTCTCAAGCTAGCAACATTCTAGGTCAAGAGCGCGCACAGTCAGCATTAAATTTCGGCATAGCCATGCAAAACCCAGGCTACAACATTTATGTTATGGGCGAGCCTGGCACTGGGCGCTTATCGATGATCACCAATCACCTTACCCCTCTATCACACAAACACGATACACCGCCGTCCTACGCCTACGTAGAAAATTTTGAAAATAATAGAGAGCCTGTTGCTATTGAGCTTCCCGCAGGGCAAGCTCAAATTTTTTGCAAAGATATATCTACCTTAATTGATAATTTAATTGCCACCTTCCCCACCGCATTTGAAAGCCCTAGTTACCAACAAAAGAGAACAGCCATTGAACGCAACTTCACCCAACGCTACAACAGTGCGATTGATGTTATAGAAAAAGCCGCCAAAGAAAAAAATATCGCCCTATTCCGCGACACCGATTCAATCAGCTTCGCCCCTATACGCGAGCAAAAAGTTCTGGATGAAGAACAATTTAACCAACTAGCTCAAGACGAACGCGAAACTTTTCACAAAGAAACTGAGCTTTTAGAAGATGCCTTAGCTAACGCTTTAATTGAACTTCCACAATGGCGCCGCACTTTAGTAGACAAAAATCGCCAGCTAGATAATGCCACCATCCGCATGGCCATATCGCCATTATTTAAAGAGCTAACTGGGCGTTACCAAAATATTGATAATGTCATCACTTACCTCAGTGAAATCAAAAAAGATTTAAGCGAGACCATTAAAGACCTTTTTGTTCCGACACGAACCTTAGAAGATATTAGCGACAGCACTAAAAGACAATTACTAAAAAGCCAGTACCAACCAAACATACTAATTGATTACAAAGAAAAAACGGGCGCTCCCGTCATTTATGAGCCCAACCCAACCTTTCAAAATCTTTTCGGGCGCATTGAATACAGCAGTGATCAAGGCGCACTAACAACTAACTACCAACTTATTTGCCCCGGCTCCTTACACAAAGCAAATGGCGGCTATTTAATCCTTGATGCAGACAAGCTACTGACCTACCCCCTGGTTTGGGAAGGATTAAAGCGCGCCTTAAAAGCAGGACGCATTGAAATTGAATCTCCTTATTCAGAGCTAGGCATTAATACTGTCACTTTAAAACCTGAGGTGATTCCACTGAATATTAAAATCATTCTGGTTGGCTCACGTGAAATCTACTATCTATTACAAGATTTAGATGAAGAGTTTAATGAAATGTTTCGTATCCTCGCAGACTTCGATTACGACATTCCACGCACATCCCCTAATATGCAGAGCTTCTCTCAATTAATGAGACAACAAGCCCACGACTCTGGAGCAAAACAGCTAACAGATTCAGCCATTACTAGCTTAATGGAGCATAGCTGTCGCCTTGCAGAGCACCAAAATCGTTTATCAGCACATATTAACGATGCTTTAGAAATCATAGGCGAAGCAAATTTTCTATGCACTGCTGAAGAAATTGAGAAAACCCACATAGAACAAGCCTTAAATGCCCGTGAATATCGACACGGCAGACTCGCACAAAGCATTTTAGAGGAAATGCTCAATGGCACTATCCTCATTAATACGTCTAACACCGCAATAGGCCAGATCAATGGCTTAACTGTACTGGAAGTCGGCGGCACTAGCTTTGGCGCTCCATCACGCATTACCGTTACCGTTTACCCTGGCTCACGCGGCATCGTCGACATTGAGCGCGAAGCCGAGCTAGGCCTTGCTATTCACTCAAAAGGCGTAATGATCTTAACCGGCTATTTGGGCAACTGTTATGCCCAAGAATTTCCGCTAGCAATCTCAGCAAGCATTGCCATGGAACAATCCTACGGCCATATTGATGGCGATAGCGCCTCGCTCGCTGAACTATGCTGCCTAATCTCTGCGCTAACACTAACACCTATCAAACAAAGCTTTGCCGTTACGGGATCAATTAACCAATACGGCGAAGTACAAGCTATCGGTGGCGTTAACGAAAAAATCGAAGGCTTCTTCAATCTGTGTAAAGGTCGAGGGCTAACAGGCGAACAAGGCTGTATTATCCCCAAAGCCAATAGCCGCAATTTAATGCTCAAACAAGAAATTATTGATGCCGTTGCCCAAGATATGTTTGCCATTTACACTGTATCTAGCGTTAATGAAGCCCTAGAGCTATTAACAGGAAAAACCGTCGGCAACAAAGACAGCAATGGTGAATACCCGGAAGGCAGCTTAAACTTTAAAGTCATTTCTAGATTAAAAGAAATTTCAGATTTAGGGCACGACAAAGACGATGAAGACAACGACGAAGAAAGCGAGACTTAACGCAAGCCACCTACTGCTGTGGGTACTATTATTGTGCCCTCTCGGTGCAAATTCCGGCAACAAGCATACAATAGCAACTACACAATCTTTGCTACAGGCGAACAGCCATCCTTATTTCATTAATGCTTACAGCCTTAAAGAGCGAGAGACACTACAGTCACTTTATCAACTAAATGAATACCAATTACTCTGGTTTAGCGTCAAACACCCCGTCCAAACAATCAATCAACTACTAAATCTCTATGCTAATGCCCCCATGCAAGGGCTTATTGCTGCAGATTACGCTTATATTAAACTAGAAAAACAGTGGCACACCCTACAGAAAAGCACCCCCTCACTGGCTCAATTCTTAGCCTTTGATACAGCGCTTAGCCTCACTTTTTTACGCTATTTAAATGATTTACATGATGGCCGCGTACCGCCTGAGCGGCAAAACTTTTACTTAAAACCTAAAAGCGCTATCGACTTTGTCAGTAGAATTTATACCGCAATAAAGACAGAATCAGTATTCGAGCTAGCGCAAAATATGGAGCCGAAATTACACCCCTACCAGCAGCTTAAAATAGCTCTAAAGAGATACCGCCACTTAAACTCGCAACTCCAAGAACCGGTACACTTCAATTTTGAACATGCTTTGCGCCCTGGTGATTGGTCTACTCAAATTGGGAAACTACAGAATTATTTAAACTCACTTAACAGCCCTAGCCTAACACCTAAAATCGAAACTACTAAAAATCAGCACAGCAAAGTGATCAATACCTATACAGGCCCAGTGGTCACTAAAGTGCGTAATTTACAAGCTGATTACAACTTAAAAAGTGATGGCATTATTGGCAAACAAACCCTTGAGCTATTAAACACACCTCTGAGCAAACGCATAGAGCAAATAGAATTATCTATGGAGCGTCTACGCTGGCTACCTGAACAACCATCCGGTCCTTTTATTCTAGTGAATATCCCAGCCTTTCAATTATGGGCCTATAACACCGACAAGGCGAAAAATGACAGCTTACACATGAAAGTTATAGTCGGAAAGTCCTATGCCGACGACAAAGATGAAGATAAAAAATCAAGCTTACAAACACCCATTTTCTCTGGCAATATAAGCTATCTGGTTTTCAGGCCCTACTGGAATATTCCTTACAGCATCCTAACAGAAGAAATCCTTCCCTTATTTGAGCATGACCCAACTTACTTAGAGCGTAACGACCTAGAAATCGTCGCGAACTTCTCGCATCGAGCAACACCATTACCCAGCACCCCAGAAAACATACAACAACTGCATAGCAAAAAACTGCATTTGCGCCAACGTCCAGGGCGTAAAAATGCCTTAGGCCATATTAAATTTATGTTCCCCAATAACTATAATATTTATCTACACGACACCCCTGGAACCTCGCTATTCAGCCGCACTAAAAGAGACCTTAGTCATGGCTGCATTCGAGTTGAAAGCCCTAGCTCACTAGCCTTATTTGCTTTACGTAATAATCCAAGTTGGACGGAACAAAAAATAGCTGAAGCTATGTACTCTGACGCACCTAGCATTGTCGATTTAGAACAAAAAATCCCTGTGCTCATTTTTTATAGCACAGCATTAGCAACTCAATCGGGAGTAGCTTTTTATCCCGATATCTATGGTCACGATAGCGAACTAAGCACAGCCATAGCCGAACGCAGCCAGGGCCTTGTAGCACACTAAATATCACTACCAACTCCTAACGCTACCAGTATCGATATGCACAAAATTAGAATTAGGGTAGTGCCCTACCCCGCCACGACCTAAACTCATCGCTGCAGACCGAATCACTCTAGAGTCAATACCCTCGATACGAATATCAATCGCCTTACCCTGCATATGCAGACTTTTCTTAGCTACCCCGTTACCAGCCTTACGCAAAGAAGCATTTGTTTTGGGAGAGCGATAGCCGGAAATAATTTGAAAAGGTCGCTCAGTACCTAAAGCCCCCTTTAAATCATAAAGTAAATCAATCAAGTGCGGGTCCATCGCTAAAATATCACCCGTTCTAAAATCGCGTAACAAATAACTAATATCACGCAAAGCTTCAGCGACATACTCACCATTTTCAAAATAACTAAGCGCTATTTTTTCTTCAGTATGTAAATTATGCAGACTTAGGTCCTTAACTGACACAACAGGCCTTCTTACGCCCGCATAAATTGTTTGCGGTAAACAACCAACTGCAGCTGCTCCCATTGCACAGCGTAAAAAGCTGCGGCGTGTTATATTTTTTGACATTTGATTATACCACTTAAATTTGATCGTCTTCGCGTACTGGTATCGTAGATTGCTACTTCATTGAATGACTCATTTCATAGCAATCTATAACAGTATAGCATTTCCTCCCTCAACCCCATACTTCAGTTTAATCGTATAACACTCTGATTTCATAAGACTATGGATAGCCTCACAAAATAACCAACAAATACTACCCAGACTTCTCAATTTTAAGCGTTAACCCCTCAGCAGGCACAGGGCGACAAAAATAATAACCCTGATACTTCTCACAACCTTTCTCATGTAAAAAATTCAACTGCTCTTTAGTTTCCACACCTTCAGCAATAACCTCTAAATCTAATTTATGTGCGAGCGCAATAATAGCTTCAACAATGACCTCATCAGAGGTATCAACATTAATATCGCGCACAAAACTTTGATCTATTTTCAGCTGCCTTAACGGCAATTTTTTTAAGTAAGCCAAGGAAGAATAGCCCGTTCCGAAATCATCAATAGAAATGGCAATCCCCATTGCCTGTATCTGCAGCATCGTATCAATTGTGGCTTGAATATCCTCAATGACAATACCTTCGGTTATCTCAATCATTAAATATTTAGCTTCAATACCTGAATCAGTAATAGCCGCCTCTACCTGTTGCACAAAATCATCCTGTCTAAACTGACGCGGGCTAATATTGACAGCCACATGCTCAAAATAAAGCCCCGTTTTCTGCCATGCTTTAATTTGCCGACACACTTCATGCAAAACCCAACTGCCTATCTCTACAATAAGGTGGCTCTCTTCAGCCACTGGAATAAACTCAGCGGGCGACACCATACCTTGCTCAGGATGAATCCAGCGCAACAAAGCTTCAGCACTCAACACTGTTCCACCTGAGTTAGTTTGCCCCTGATAATAGACAACAAATTGCTGCTTATCCAGGGCTGCATGCAGCATACGCTCTAAACTAGATTTTCTATTATGCTCTTCCTGCATCTGCACACTAAAAAAGCTCACCCTATTACGACCCATTTTTTTAGAACGATACATAGCTGTATCGGCTTGCTCTAAAATCTCCTCAGGCCGCGCTACCAAATCAGGAAAGACCGAAACTCCAATGCTGGTTGAAAAATTCTGCTTACCTCCAGAGAGCTCAAAAGGCTGATTAATCTTATCGCGTATTTTTTCAGCAACAAACGCGGCTTGCTCTATAACATTACTTAGTACAGTTTCTGCTCTAGAAATCAGCACAACAAACTCATCTCCACCTAAGCGGCACGCCGTATCTTCTGTTCTTATAATATCCTGAATACGCTGCGCCACCTGAATTAATAACTCATCACCAACCTGATGCCCCAAAGTATCGTTTAAGGATTTAAAGCGATCTAAATCCATATAAATCAAAGCGCCAAAGTGTTTATGTCGCTTAGCACTCATAACCGCTTGCTCCAACCGATCAAGCAACAACCTTCGATTAGGTAGTTCCGTTAATGGGTCATAAAACGCTAGCTTTTGAATTTCCTCTTCGTTAGCCTTTTTATCACTAATATCTGAAAATATTCCCACATAATGAGTGATTTTAGGGCCATCATACACAGCAGTAATAATCATTCGCTCTGGATAACTCTCACCACTTTTACGTCGGTTCCAGATCTCTCCTTCCCATTTACCTTTTTCTGCCAAACTAGCAAACATAGCTACAAAAAAACCCTTACTATGCCTACCTGAACTTAATACTCTGGAGTTCTTACCTAAAACGTCTTCAGCGGAATAGCCTGTAATATCCGTATACGCCTGGTTTACTCGCTCAATGGTTCCATTAACATCTGTAATAACCACCGCATCGTGCGATTGAAAAGTGGTTGCAGCAATGCGTAACTCATCTGCTGCTTGTTTACGCTCTATAGTAATAGCCGTTAAATCTGCCATGCGCGTAATAAAATCCAAATCTTGCTTGCTAGGTACTTTAACTTCTCGGTAGTAAATAGCAAATGTACCGAGCACGTTTCCTTTGGAGGACAAAATAGGCTCAGACCAACAAGCATATAAGCCTGCCTCCTGAGTAATTTCCGTAAAAGGCTCCCAATACGGGTGCGTCATAATATCTTCGACGATAACTCGTTGCCCAGTATATGCAGAAGTACCACAAGAGCCAACGCCACGCCCAATTGCCAAACCATCAATTGCCTCATTATAAAAATCCGGCAAATTATTTTTGGCACCTTGGATTAAATGTTCGCCTGTTTCATCAAGCAACAAAATAGAGCAAAGACTCTTAGGATTTAGTTTTTCAGCCCCCTCAATAACTTTGGCCAAAATATCAGTAGATGCTTCACCTTTAGCTAGCCCCTCTAAAACACGGTTACGCGTCAACTGCTCCAGTTCTAATTGCTGACGCAATATACTTTCTGCCTTTAGCTGCTTATTAACACTAACTAAATCTCGAGTTTTAAGTTGAACTTGCTTAGCTATATGTGCTGTTCTACCTGTCAACGCTAATAAACCTACGCCAACAAAACTAGTTAAAACCAAACCACCCAATAAAGTCCACCAAACATGCCAAGTGACTTGACTCGATAAAAACTTTTCAGAGGGACGGTAAGTAACTTCCCAGTCATTTCCAGCCGCATGTATCTTTTTAATCGCTTGCAAGGAAACAAAAGAAATAGGCGCCAAGCCCTCATCACCAAAGTTACTATAAAACAACTCATCATTGCTGGTAATTTTAATACGTAATTGATTATCAACTAGGGCTGATAAAGCATCGGTACGCTGATCCTCGATACTAAAAACAACCGCGACGACCCCTAAGATATAATCAGCTTTCTCCATCACCGCCTCTGCCGACATACCTTTCTTATAGACAGGCGAATAAATCACAGAAGCAACTTGATAATGTTCACTATCTTGATGTAAATGAACTAAACCCGTAGACAATGTTTTGCCAGTACTAACCACTTCATTAAGTGTTTTTAAAGCTATAACATTTTGCGTAATATCAAATCCTAATGCCTTCTCATTAGATTCATAAGGTTCTACATATTTTATTAGAAAGCGTACTTTTTTTTCACCCAACTCAGAATACTCTATTTTGCGCGGAATCCACTCTATAGCAATAATATCTGGATGTTGCTGCAAACTAGGTTGAGTGAAAACATGGAATTCATTCGCCGTAATTTCCTCACTTGCATTAAACACCCCCACCACATTTTCAGCTATATTTTTATGCGCAATAATCTCACCTTCTAAAATATGCTGCACACGCTCTACACGGTGTTCAAATAAGCTATTGATTCGTTCTTGCTCTTGTTGCTGACTATAAAAAAACACAAGCACTAAGAGTGACAATAATAAAACCAGAGGCGTTGCAATAGTGATCCTGCGAGGGCGCCAAATAGACTCTGGTTGAGCAAAAAATGCGAGAACGATAGGAGCAAAAATAATCACTCCAACCACATCACCTACCCACCATATCAACCAAGCAAAGAAAAAATCGCTAGCACTTAAAATATTTTGTAGATAAAAAGTAGTGATACAAATTGTGGGAGCAATCAAACAACTCAGTAATGCACCATACAAAAAAAAGCGAAAAATCTCAGATAAATCTAGCAGAACATCTTGCTTACCAACAAAATGTCGAATTAACAGCCCCCCCACTATAGCTTGCAAACATGAGGCACTAGCTTTAATAAACGTCAGAATAAAGGCAGTTTCAATGGCAACAACAATATCCACACCAAAACTAATATATATTTGCGTACAAAATATCCCAACAAACAACCCAGGTAATATTTGTCGGCCATAAATCAACACTACGGCCAAAGCAACCCCAGCCGCAGGCCAAACAGGCGAAGAATTACTTGGCTCAACCGCAAGCAAAGAGCCAATAAATCCGCTCAGTAAATAAGCCAAGGCAACCAGGCTATTTAAATAAAATTTTTTGATAAAATGCACCTATTCCCGTAACAACCCTAATCCCCCTAAGGAATGAAGATTTAATAAAACCCTAAAATGAAACCTTATATGCTGCTTGCTGAGTACAGGAAGCGCAATGCATCAGCTTCTCAGTATGCCATTTTAGTTTCGGGTCTTATTAAAAATCGAATCCTAAGACTAAATATAGCCTACTTAGTTGCAAACCGAAACATGCTTTATGAGTGCTGCCGAGAAAAAGTCTTATGGCTACTAAATTGCTTAGTAATATCTACTACCTCTTCTAAACCTTTACGTCTGCGGTCAGCCTTGCGACGCTCACGAGCACTCGACATACGCTCTAATCGTGGGTCATTATGCCAATCTCGGCGATGGTATTCATGTACAGCTATATACTTGTCTAAAAATTTCTTTCTATTCAGCATCTGTATAGCTTTTGTCCCTGTTTTATCAGGCTCTATAGCGACTACCCCATGAAATTCAGAGTCTTCAGCACGCGGATCTTTTAATTGCCTAACTTTTAGATCTACAATTTCGCCTTTTTTTTGAAACCATCTTTTTTTAAGTGCTCGCTCAACAAATGCAATAATATCGCTGTGCTTTGTATTTGCTGGATATTTCTCAAGAATATAATCATCTCCCCCCCAATGCGCTCAAACTATCTGTACTCGCTATATTTTTTCCTAATCAGTATTTTTAATACCTATAAGGCACTTAAGCTCCTCGCTCAGTTTCTAATAACTCAATAAGCTCTGCACTTGTTGGCCGCACATCACGCCAGAGGTAAAAAGCCTCTGCCGCTTGTTCAATTAACATCCCAAGGCCGTCCAAGCTCTTAAGTGCGCCTTGTTCATACGCCCAACGCACAAAAGCTGTTGGCTCATTAGCATAAGCCAAATCATAACAGCTACCCTGCTCCTTTAGTAACCCTTCAACTAAGGGCGGTAAATCATCACTTAAACTCGCAGAGGTCGCATTAATAATTAAATCAAATGATAACCCAGCCAAGTCAGCATAGCCACAAGCGCTAATAGCCCCTTTATGTGCAAATTCAGTGGCTAAAATCAGCGCTTTATCTACATTGCGATTAGTAATAGTAATAGATTCGGGCAATTCATCTTGAATAGGTCCAATAATGCCACGACTAGCACCGCCAGCCCCTAAAATAAGAACCCTTTTACCTTTTAATTGTATCGCATTATTCTTTTTTAAATCAGTCACTAACCCTATACCGTCGGTATTATCACCTAAAATACTGCCGTCACCTTGCAAAGCAAGCGTATTAACAGCCTTACTTAATTCAGCTCGCTCCGTTTTTTTATCCGCATACGCCCAAGCTAGCTCTTTAAGTGGTACGGTACAATTAAGCCCTCGCCCACCTTGGGCAAAAAAATCATTAACCACCTGCTCAAATTGCTCAGCCGACACCAATACAGCACGGTACTCTAAGTATTGCTGTGTTTGCTCAGCAAAGAATTGATGAATACGGGGCGATTTACTGTGTTTTATCGGCGAGCCAAACACTGCATACTGATCTCTGTCAGTCATTAGCCCTGCTCCTTTAACCATTGCGCTACTGATTTAGCATAATAAGTCAAGATAGCATCACTGCCCGCGCGCTTAAATGATAATAGAGACTCTAACACTACTTGCTTTTCATCTAACCATCCATTCTGACTAGCTGCTTTAAGCATGGCATACTCACCGCTAACTTGATAAGCAAAAACAGGTACAGCAAACTCATCTTTAACACGACGAATAATATCTAAATAAGGCATACCAGGCTTCACCATAACCATATCTGCGCCTTCCTGTAAGTCCAGTTGCACTTCACGCAAGGCTTCATCTGAATTAGCCGGATCCATTTGATAGCTATATTTATTACCTTTACCTAAATTACCAGCAGAACCCACAGCATCTCTAAAAGGCCCATAAAAGCTAGATGCATATTTAGCAGAATAGGCTAAGACTAAAGTATTCACATACCCCGCATACTCTAAAGCCTCACGAATTTCACCAATACGCCCATCCATCATATCCGAGGGGGCAACGACATTTGCGCCAGCTTGCGCATGGGACACTGCTTGCTTAACTAAAACTTCTACCGTTTCATCGTTAATCACATAGCCTTTCTTATTAATTAAGCCATCTTGCCCATGAGAAGTAAATGGATCCAAGGCCACATCGGTCATCACACCCAATTCAGGACATACTTCTTTTATCGCCCGCACGGCACGCTGCGCCAAACCATCGGGATTATAAGCTTCAGCCGCATCATCAGACTTAGCACTCTCAGGCGTAACAGGAAATAGCGCGATCATAGGAATACCTAAGTCATAACTTGATTGTGCTTCTTGCACTAACAAGTCAATGGATAAGCGCTCCACACCTGGCATAGATGCCACAGGCTCACGCTTATTTTCCCCTTCGATAACAAATAAAGGATAAATTAAATCAGCGCAGCTTAGTTGGTTTTCTGACATTAAGCGTCTGGAAAAATCATGTGCACGCATACGGCGCATGCGTGTTTTTGGGAAATTAATACTATTATTCATACCGTTTATTTATAATAAGTTAATGTTTGCTTATATTTTATGAGTACTGCAAACTTGCATTGTACAGAAAATAAAACCCTTTACTAAGACAGCCTACTCATGACAATTCGACTATTTACGCGCACTTTATTACTTACTTTTTGCTTATTTATAAGTACCTTTACCAGTGCGGCAACAAGTAACTTACAAGCGCCGCAATTAATTATTGAAAGCACTTCACACGCACTGCAAGAAGAGTTAAAAAAACCTGCTTTTTCCAAAAATAAGACTGAAGTCCGCGATTTTGTGGATAAAGAAATTTTTCCTCACATTGATACAGTCCGTATGTCAGCGCTGGTCTTAGGAAAACATTGGCGTAAAGCAAGTAAAGAACAAAAAATTCAATTTATCGCCGCTTTTAAGGGTCTGCTAGTTAACACCTATTCAGCGACCTTCAGCGAACAGTTCCAAAATTGGAGTATTGAGTATTTACCACTAAACATCGCGGCCAATGATAAGTCTGTTACAGTAAAAACAACCGTGCATCAATCTGGCAAACCTGATGCAAAAATTGATTACTCCATGATCCTGCGCAAAGGTAAGTGGTTTATCTATGACCTTAAAGTTGAAGGCATTAGCCTCATTATCAGCAACCGCGATACCTTTAACCAAATGATGAAAGATCACGGTTCATTAGATGCTGTGATTGCCAAACTAGAAGAAAAAAATAGCCTTTAGCTTTATTTGGGTGAGTGGAGGTTTCCACTCACCACAATTATTATCCGCTACTCTGCCAACCAATCGTGTGGCTGTAAATAGTCATCATATAAAACTGCTTCAGGACTTCCTAACTCTGGATGCCAATCATACTTCCAATGCACAATAGGTGGCATAGACATTAGAATTGATTCGGTACGCCCCCCCGTTTGCAAGCCAAACAAAGTCCCACGATCGAAAACTAAATTAAACTCAACATAACGACCACGGCGATATAACTGAAAGTCGCGCTCCCGCTCACCAAATTTCATCGCTTTACGTTTACTAACAATCGGCAAATAAGCTTGCAAATAGCTCTCACCAACACCTTGCATAAAGGCAAAGCTTTTTTCAAAGCCCCACTCATTTAAATCATCAAAAAATAAGCCGCCGACACCGCGCGTTTCATCTCTGTGCTTTAAATAAAAATACTCATCACACCATTTTTTATATTTTGCATAAACATCATCACCAAAAGGATCACAAGCCGCTTTTGAGACTTGATGCCAGCTAATAACGTCTTCTTTAAAAGGATAAAAAGGCGTTAAATCAAAGCCACCACCAAACCACCAAATCGGCTCTTCACCTTCTTTCTCAGCAATAAAAAATCGCACATTAGCATGCGATGTAGGCACATAAGGGTTATTAGAATGAATAACTAAAGAAACGCCCATCGCCTGAAAGGCTCGACCTTCTAACTCAGGCCGTTTAGCAGTTGCAGACGGTGGTAATTTATGCCCAAAAACATGGGAGAAATTAACCCCCGCCTGTTCAAAAACATTACCATTAGTCAATACACGCGAACGACCACCACCGCCCTCCTCTCTATCCCATGAATCTTCTACAAAAACAGCCCCACCATCTTCACTTTGCAATCCTGCGCAAATGCTATCCTGCAGGCCCAATAAAAAGGCCTTGACCCGCTCTATTTCAATATTACTTATCTCTGCCACCGTCTCATCTCCTTAAAAAGATAGGTTAATTCAGTATTTCTGCGTACAAGTAAGCTAATTTTAAGTAAAATTAGCCATCTATTTTTATATTTACCCAAATGAACTCACAAAAAGATACTTTATACGCAAGCCCACTTGGCGATGTTGGCTGCTTTAAATTCGATAACAGCGTAGTCGATGTTTTCCCTGATATGATACAACGTTCCGTTCCAGGTTACAGTGCTATTATATCGGCCATTGGCTTGCTGGCTAGTCGCTTTGCTCAAGATGATAGCACTTGTTATGATTTAGGTTGTTCATTGGGTGCAGCAACACTTTCCATGCGCCATAAAATCACCGCAAAAAATTGCTCTATTATTGCTGTAGATAATTCAACTGCCATGCTGACTCGTTGCCAGAAAATCATTGATCGAGACACGGCAACCATTCCGGTCGAGCTTATTTGTCGCGACATCCAAGAAATGGACATCAGCAACGCCTCAATAGTGGTATTGAATTTTACTTTACAATTTATACCCGTCGCAGATCGAGACGATTTTATAAAAAAAATATATGCAGGATTAAAGCCTGGAGGCTTACTAATTTTGTCTGAAAAGCTTATCTTTACTGATCCGAGACAACAAGAACTACAAATAGAAATGCATCACGCCTTTAAAAAGGCCAACGGCTATAGTGATATGGAAATTAGCCAAAAACGTGCATCAATAGAGAATGTACTGATTCCTGAAACCTTCCTTCAACATAAAAACCGCCTACTAAACTCAGGCTTTAATAATGCTGAAGTCTGGTTCCAATATTTTAATTTTGCTTCCATGATTGCTTTGAAATGATTAATTACCAACCCTTATACGACACACTAATTGAAGCAAATGCTGAACATTGGGCAGAGATATTACCCAAACAAATTCACCAAGCACTTAACCCTGATGCGCATGGAAATTTTTCTATGTGGAATGCCGCCGTTGAGCAATTACCTATCCCGAAAAATCATAATGCTCAGCTAGACGACGAAGCCTTTAGCATAGGCCAAGAAGGTCAATTGCTAGAGACAGAAAGAATGCAAATGGAACAGGGGTTAAAAGACCTGTTTCCTTGGCGCAAAGGCCCCTATGATTTATTTGGTTTACACCTAAATACAGAATGGCGCTCTGACTGGAAGTGGGAGCGCATTAAAGGTCATATTAGCCCATTAAAAAACAGGCTTGTTTTAGATGTTGGTTGTGGCAATGGCTATCATTGCTGGCGAATCTTAGGTTCCGGTGCAAGAATGGTAATTGGCGTTGACCCAGTGCAGTTACATGTTTTACAGTTTCAAGCAGTACGCCGCCTCTATGGCAGCGAAGCACCGATCTATGTTTTACCTTTAACGCTAGAAGAAATTCCTGAAAAAACCAGTATCTTCGATACCGTATTTTCTATGGGCGTTCTATATCATCGCCGCTCACCCATTGACCATTTAATGGATTTGCGTAATCGCTTACGCAGTGGAGGAGAGTTAGTCTTAGAAACACTAGTAATTGAGGGAGAAAAAGGCGAAGTATTAGTCCCGGAAGGTCGCTATGCGCGAATGCGCAATGTTTGGTTCTTACCGAGTTGCTCAACCTTAGTAAGTTGGATGGCGCGCTGTGGCTTTATTGATATACGGGTTGTTGATATAAATCAAACCAGCATGGAGGAGCAACGCTCAACCCCTTGGATGACGTTCAACTCACTTCAGGATTTTTTAGACCCGAATAATCCAAATTTGACGATTGAAGGCCACCCTGCACCAACACGAGCAACCATTATTGCGACTGTGAAATAAAGGCTACTCCCACCTAAACTAGGATAGAGAGTAGCTTAGCCTATCGCGCTTACGCTATTTATGACTTCATTCGACGCGAGTTCTAGGCCGAGCTTAAAACATTCACTAGCTCGCTCTTGGTCGCCTTCTTCCAATAGGTAGTTACCCAACACCCTATAAGCTTCAACCGTAGGTTCAACACCTATACTTTTAGCTAAATATTTTTTGGCTTTATCCGGAAACTCACATTTAATCGCAATCTTACCCAATACACGCAACAAAATAGGATCATTACCATGCTCTAGCAGCCACTTTTCAGCCATTTCCAACTGCGCCCGAAAATCAATAGATTGCACGCTACCAAATAAGGATAATAAGGTCATGTCCCACTTATCATTTAAAGCACGCACTAAATCCTTCTCAATTTTAGCTCCAGCACCAGAATCAATCATCGCAGCAAAATAAATAGCAGGAACACCTGGCATAACTTGAACATAAGCAGGAATAGCACCCCAAAGCTCCTGTATTTCATTCGCATTACTGGTCTCTGCTACTTCCTTTAATAAAAGACTGAATGTCTCGACTTCAAGTAATTTAATCTCAGCTTCCATAAAAACTTTGTTTTCATGGAAGGCTGGCAATAACTTACGAATCGCCTGCCAATCCCCTAGCTGTTGATAAGTTTGGTGTAACATTTGTAAAACACTAGCATGCGAAGAGTCTAAGGTATGTAATTTTGTCAGCGTCTCTAATGCCTGATCAAATTGTTTTTGTGATAAATGTAATTCAGCTCGAGTTAAACCGACAGCCACCTCAGACCCAGGTGCATCTTTCGTTGCTCGAGTTAAATATTCATCACGCTTCTCAAGCGCTCCGCGAGAATGAGCGGCACGTGCAGCAGTTAAATAATGAATTAAAGGGGCTCCACTATTTGAAGCATGCCTAATAAGCGTTTTTTCTGCGCGCTCCCAATTACCTTCTGCCGAATCAACTAAACCAGAGATCAAAGCATCTTGCGAACGATTAAATTTAACCGACTTACCACGCATTCTGATTTTACCCGGGAGTCGTATCAACCAACCTAACCATCTAAAAAGGACATAAAAAACAAAAAAACCAATAATTAAAGCCACCGCAAAAACAACTAAAGATGTTTCTAAGGCCCAATGTCCAACACCAATCAATACATAACCCGGGTCATCATACTGAGCTAACCACTCATGAACAAGAAAAGCAAAAACTAGCGCAGATACCAACGCCCCTAGAAAAAATAATATATTCTTCACTTAGCCAACCTCTTATTATTATTCAGCTTGTGCATCTGGGTCTTGTAATGCTTTGTCAGTTTCTAACCTTAGTTTAGCAATATTTCTCAACATTTTAAGTGACTGACTGATGTCTGGAAAATTACTGCGAATCTGGATAGATTTTAGTCTTTCCAATTCAAGTACAAACTGCTTATAAGTTCCATTTTTTGTGAAATTGCTCTGTAGCCACTGTAGAACATCTTTAATGCTCGCTTGATATAACTCATCATCCTGCTGGACTAAAGCTAATTTAACCATCACAAGCTTAGTGCTGAGTTGCTCAGTAATAAAGGCTTTCTGCTCAGGCGTAATAACAGAGGTCACTGGGCTATCTAAGCGCCTAATTGTAACAACCCCTTCGATAGCAACCAAAGCATTATCAAGCTTAGCATTAATATCATTTTCAGCTAAAGGTTTAGCTTCAGAAGCAATGCCGCCCGAAGACAAGCCTTTTCCAGCGTAAGGAAGAAATACATTAAGCTTGGTAACATCCTCTTCTAACATTTCTAAAGTAGAATAAATCCCGACAACATCAGCCAGTTGTACCTTTTTGACGGCAGCAATTTCCTTAGCAATCTGTCCACGCACTTTAAAACCAGCTGTATCACCACTTTCACGCAAACGTTGATCTGCAGCCTTTAATGCCTCAATCGTTGTATCCACATCCCCCATCAAGTGTAAACGACGATTAGCAACACTTAACAAATATTCTGCATCGGCAACCAACCAATCGCCACGCGTTTTACCCAACTGTCTTTGAATACGTAATATAGATTCATTAATGCGCCCTGAAGTATTTTCTAAACGCTCAGTATGCAAAGCACCAAGTTCATTTAACTTAGCTTCAAAATTAGACTCTTTACTACCCACTTCAGCGCTTAAACTAGACAGTTGATTTTGAATAGCGACTAACTGACTTTGGTACCCTGAAATCTGCTTAGTCAACTCAATCATTTGCTGACTATCTTTACTAAGTACGCCCCCAAAATCTTGCTGCTTATCACGCAACTGCTGCAATAAAAGGTATCCTGCACCAGCAAGACCAATGACAATTAATAAAATGACTACACCAAACCAAGCACCATTCCTAGATTTTTTAACCCCAGGATTTAGCGGTGCTTCTTGCTGATTTATATTTTCAGTTACTTCCGCCACAGTTTTCCCCATTATTTAATGCATTTATCATTGCCGCATCAGTAGCTTCATCGGCAATGATAATTTTCGTAAAACCAATATCTTTGGCCACAGCATAAACTCGCCGACTAATTACAACTAATGGAATTAGCAACAAGCTATTTTTTTTCTTAACCTCAGCAGCAATCTGCATAAGATTTTGCAAAGCTTCAGCACTATAAATGACAATAGCGTCCAAATTACCAGCATCTAGAGTCAAATTAACGGCTTCACTAGAATAAGATACCGGTTCTCTAGTATAAACTTCCATATAGTCAACAGAGGCCCCTCTTACTTGCAAAGTACTGGCTAATAATTCACGTCCGCCTGCCCCGCGAATAATTAAGCAAGACTGAGCACTTAAATCTAGTAACTCAGGAATCGCTAGTATGCCTTCAGAATTAAATTCTAAATCAGGTAACAGTATATTAGTAACACCATAATCAATTAACTGATTATATGTAGCTAACCCTACAGCAATGAACGTTACTTGCTTTAAGCGCTCAAAATCGTGATTTAATATTTCATATGCAAAATTAACTGCATTAACACTAATGAAAAATACATATTTATATTGTTCAATATGCTGTAAGTACAAAGAATCCTTTTCAGATAAAGCCTTACGTTGAATCTCAATAACAGGAAACTTGATAGCCTGCCAACCCTGCTGCTCTATGAAGCTACATAAATTAGCGCTTTGATTATAAGGTCGAGTGACTAATATACGTTTACCCATCAGCGATAACTAACATAAAACACTAAGGGCATTATGCATACAACTCACTTAAAATATCACCCGCACCACTTGCAAGTAACTCCTCAGCCACTGCCCGGCCAATAGCTTCACCTTCAGATGCAGGGCCCGTTTTCTCAGATCTATAAATAAGCGTTCCGTCTGGTTTGCCCACCAAACCGCGCATAAACAACTGGTCACCCTGTAATTCAGCAAAACCAGCAATAGGCACCTGACACCCGCCATTTAAACGATTATTCATAGCACGTTCAGCGCCGACTGTAATACAACTATCTGCATCTTGCAATACCGCAAGTAATTGGTTTAATTCAACATCATCTACACGGCACTCTATACCGACAGCACCTTGCCCAACAGCCGGTAAACTAACAGTAGTATCAAGTTTTTGTGTAATCCTATCAGTAAAACCTAAACGCATCAATCCAGCAGCCGCTAGAATAATTGCATCAAATTCACCAGCATCAAGCTTCGCTAAACGCGTATTGACATTGCCGCGTAAAGATAAAATTTGTGCGTCTGGAAAGCGCATGGATACTTGGCATTGCCTACGCAAACTAGAAGTCCCTATCCTTGCATTAGCAGGTAAATCCTCCATACAACTGTATTTATTAGATACAAAGGCATCACAGGGGTCTTCGCGCTGCAAAATAACCGACAAGTGTAATCCCTCTGGAAACTCCATCGGCACATCCTTCATAGAATGAACAGCAATATCGGCAGTTCCTTCAAGCATCCCCTGCTCTAACTCTTTAACAAAAAGGCCTTTACCGCCAATCTTTGCTAATGGCGCATCTAAAATTTTATCGCCTTTAGTTAGCATTTTTACTAATTCAGTTTGAATACCGGGATACGCTTGTTTTAGTCTAGCCGCAACGTTTTCAGCCTGCCATAAAGCTAAAGCACTTTGTCGAGTTGCAATTTTAATAATTCGCTGTGTCACTACATTACCCAAATAAAATTTGTCGAAGCTATATTGTACCTTTTTTATGCATCTAACCGGCCAAATTTATCTGAATTTATATACCCCCCCTAAAAGCAGCTTAAAAATTCACAACCATTATGAAAGCAATAAAACACAGACTTATTAATAGAAAATCGGCATAAGCCTCAAAAAGAGAAAAAATGACAGGCACAAAAAAACCAGCCGAGGCTGGTTTTTTTTGAACTTCAAACCCTAAAGACTGTTAATCTTCAGTTACATCCAATTCAGGACGACCAACCAATTCAACATATGCCATAGGTGCTTTATCACCAGCACGGAAACCGCACTTCATGATACGTAAATAACCGCCAGGGCGAGCTTGATAACGAGGACCTAGCTCATTGAATAACTTAGTAACCATATCACGATCTCTTAACTTAGCAAAAGCTAAACGACGATTAGCAACAGAATCGTTTTTAGATAAAGTAATAAGTGGCTCAGCAATTGAACGTAATTCTTTTGCTTTAGGTAAAGTAGTTCTAATTAATTCTTCTTTAAATAAAGAAGTAGTCATATTGCTAAACATAGCTTTTCTATGACTGCTATTTCTATTTAATTGTCTACCAGACTTACGATGTCTCATACAAATAAACCTTTTATTTTATAAAATCGCTTGAGATTGCTCAGCTAAATTTTCAGGTGGCCAATTCTCTAGACGCATTCCTAAAGAAAGTCCCTTCAGAGCTAACACATCTTTTATCTCAGTTAACGACTTTCTACCTAGATTAGGTGTTTTCAACAACTCAAACTCAGTTCGTTGAATAAGATCACCAATGTAATATATATTTTCTGCTTTAAGGCAGTTAGCAGATCGAACTGTGAGCTCCAAATCATCTACAGGACGTAGAAGTGTTGGATCAATATGTTCTACTTGCTCTACAACGACTTCATCAACTTGATCATTCACTTTCTCGAAGTCAACGAACACAGATAATTGATCATGTAAAATTGTTGCAGCTAACTTAATAGTAGCCTCAGGATCAACAGTACCATTAGTTTCTAATTCGATGATAAGTTTATCGAGATTAGTACGCTGTTCAACACGAGTTGATTCTACTTTATAAGAAACTTTATCAATAGGCGTATAAGAAGCATCAACTTGCAAAGCCCCGACAACACCAACACCCAGCCCTTCAGTACGAGTATTAGAGGGCTCATAGCCTCTACCTCGCTGAATATTAATCTTCATAGACAAAGCGCCTTCTTCAGTCAAATTTGCAATAACTAAATCAGGATTAATAATTTCAACATCATGTGGCAATTGAATATCAGCTGCAGTCACAGGACCTGAACCACTCTTACTTAAACTTAGCGTAACTTCATTCGCTGAATGCAGAACAACAGCAAGTTGTTTTAAGTTCAATAAGATGTCAATAACATCTTCTTGAACACCATCAATAACAGAGTATTCGTGTTCCGCATTATCTATTTCAGCACTAACAACAGCACAGCCTGGAATAGAAGACAACAAAACTCTTCTTAACGCATTCCCTAGAGAATGCCCGAAACCACGCTCTAATGGCTCAATAACTATTCTTGAATGATTGAGTGACTTACTAACAACCTCAACAAGCTGAGGCCTTAATAAACCAGTAACAGCACTATGCATTTAAAACCCCAACAATATTATTTAGAATACAATTCAACAACTAACTGCTCATTAATATCAGAACCTAAATCAGCACGATCAGGTAATGAATTAAAAGAACCAGTAAATTCCTTAGGATTTACTTCTAGCCATGCAGGGAAACCATATTGATCTGCAACTGTAAGCGAATCAATAATACGAACTTGCTTCTTAGATTTCTCTCTTACAGAAATCTTATCACCAACACTCACCTGTGCAGAAGGGATATTCAAAATGCTATCATTTACCAAAATGGATTTATGACTAACTAGCTGTCTTGCTTCCGCTCTTGTAGCAGCGAATCCCATTCTATAAACAACATTATCCAATCTAGACTCTAAAAGATTTAACAAATTTAAACCTGTTGCGCCTTTTTGCAGTTCTGCTGCTTTGTAATAATTTCTAAATTGCTTTTCAAGCACACCGTAGATACGTCTAATACGCTGCTTAGCTCTAAGCTGTGAAGCATAGTTAGAGTCACGAGCCCTCTTAGTTCCATGCTGACCAGGACGCTGATCTAGCTTACATTTACCTTCTAGGGACTTTCCTCTGCTTTTCAGAAAAAGATCGGTACCTTCGCGACGGCTTAACTTACAAGTTGGTCCTAAATATCTTGCCATTTTATACTCCTATCTATACCCTACGTTTCTTAGGCGGACGACAACCATTATGGGGGATAGGCGTAACATCAACGATATTGCCAATTTTGAACCCTAGGTTATTAAATGATCTTACTGCAGACTCACGACCAGGACCAGGCCCTTTAATCATGACATCTAAGTTTTTCATTCCGTATTCTTGAGCTACTTTACCTGCACGTTCTGCTGCTACCTGAGCTGCAAAAGGCGTACTTTTTCTAGAGCCTCTAAAACCAGAACCGCCAGAAGTAGCCCAAGATAGAGCATTTCCTTTTCGATCAGTAATTGTAACTATTGTATTATTAAAAGTTGCATGGATATGTGCTATCCCGTCTGCAACTTCCTTCTTAATTTTTTTCTTTGTAGTACGATTTGAACTAGCCATTTTTATTAACTCTACTTATTATTTTCTAATAGGTTTACGAGGCCCTTTTCTAGTACGAGCATTTGTTCTCGTTCTCTGACCGCGCAATGGTAGTCCACGTCTATGGCGAATACCACGATAGCAACCAAGGTCCATTAAACGCTTAATGTTCATTGACACTTCGCGTCGTAGATCACCTTCAACAACAATCTTTCCAATAGCCTCACGAATAGCCTCTAACTGCTCTTCGTTCAACTCTTTAATTTTAATTGTCCGTTCTATACCAACTTCTTTACAGATATTAATTGCAGTTGGCTTACCTATGCCATAAACTGCAGTTAAAGCGATCTCTGCATGCTTATGATCTGGTACATTAATTCCGGCAATTCGTGCCATCTAGTTACTCCCCATACGTTACTCGAAAGTTAAGCAGCCAATTATAGCACCTAAACCTTTCAAAGCAATAAAAAATTACCCTTGACGTTGTTTATGACGCCCATCTTTACAAATAACTCTAATAACTCCAGACCTTTTAACAACCTTGCAGTTACGACATATTTTCTTTACAGAAGCTCGTACTTTCACAGCTCACCCCTTAATTAAATTAATTTATTTATTTTTCTTTAAATTTGCTTTATCCATCAGCCCATCATATTTTTGAGACATTAAGTGAGTTTGCATCTGCGACACAAAATCCATAACAACAACAACAATAATAAGCAAAGATGTTCCACCAAAGTAAAAAGGTACATTCCAGTAAACAATCAAGAACTCGGGCAACAAACAAACAGCTGTTATATAAAAAGCACCGATCAACGTCAAACGCGTCATAACTTTATCAATATAAGCTGCAGTTTGCTCACCAGGTCTAATTCCTGGTAAAAAAGCACCTGACTTCTTTAAATTTTCAGCTGTTTCTTTTGAATTGAAAACTAATGCAGTATAGAAAAAACAAAAGAATACAATTGCAACAGTATACAGCATTACATATAAAGGCTGACCTGGCGATATAGCAGTAGATATACCCTGCAACCAAGAAAACCCTTCAGCGTTACCAAACCAACCAGCAATAGTAGCAGGAAACAAAATAATACTAGAAGCGAAGATAGGAGGAATAACACCAGCCATATTCAACTTAAGCGGCAAAAAGCTACTTTGCCCAGCATACATTCTCTTACCCTGCTGGCGTTTCGGATAGTTAATTACAATCCGACGCTGCCCACGCTCAACAAATACCACAAGCGCAGTAACCGCAATACTCAATAAAAACAACAGCACAATAAATGCACCATTCAACTCACCAGTACGAGCTAACTCAAGCGTCCCACCAATAGCAGAAGGCAATCCAGCAACGATACCAGCAAAAATGATCAATGAAATACCATTACCAAGACCTCTCTCAGTAATTTGCTCACCTAACCACATAAGAAAAACAGTACCCGTCACCAATGTTATAGCAGTAATAACTATAAATTGAATTCCAGGACTAATAACAACAGGCAATCCACCTGCAGCTTGGTTTTGTAACGCAATAGATACACCGATGGCCTGGAATGTAGCTAAAAATACAGTACCATATCTTGTGTACTGTGAAATTTTACGCCTACCCGACTCACCTTCTTTTTTAACTTGTTCCAATGCTGGGATTACGATAGTCATTAACTGCATAATAATAGAAGCAGAAATGTACGGCATAATTCCAAGAGCAAAAAGACTCAATCTTTTCAACGCCCCACCTGAGAACATGTTGAACATATCTAAGATGGAACCTTCTTGCTGCTTAAACATTAAAGCTAAAGCTTGAGGATCAATACCTGGTACAGGTATATGAGCCCCAACTCTGTAAACAAAAAAAGCACCTAGAACGAACATTAATCTTGAAAACAACTCAGAAGTATTCCCAAGTTGCTCTTTCATTTGCGTGCTTGATCTACTCACAATTAGTCCTCTATAGTTCCGCCAGCAGCTTCAATCAAAGCTTTAGCACCACCTGTTACTTTCAAGCCTTTCAAAGTAACTGCAGATGTAATTTCACCAGATTTTATTACTTTTGCAACTTTAGTAAAAGCTGGAACTACATTAGATTTAATTAAATCATCCAATGTAACTACATCTAAACTTAATTTTGCAATTTCATTAAGCCTTACTTCAGAAGTAAATTTAGATTTTCTGGCAGTAAAACCAACTTTAGGTAAACGACGCTGTAAAGGCATCTGACCACCTTCAAATCCAACCTTATGGAAACCACCACTACGTGATTTTTGCCCCTTATGTCCACGGCCACAAGTCTTACCTAGAGTAGATCCAATACCGCGACCAACTCTTTTACGAACTTTTTTCGAACCTTCAGCAGGTTTGATTGTATTTAAATACATTAGACTTCCTCTACTGTAACCATATAAGAGACTTTGTTAATCATCCCTCTATTTTCAGCAGTATCAATAACCTCAACAGTATGTCTGATACGTTTCAAGCCCAAGCCAATTAAGCATGCTTTATGACTTTTTAAACGACCAATACTGCTTTTCATCATTGTAACGCGT
>Ga0209826_1000651_pt1 | contig 24608 bp, 22 predicted proteins | sample GOMGulsemesocosm_5_FD_184637 | JGI IMG/M metagenome (GOLD analysis project Ga0209826, IMG submission 184637) | Methane-oxidizing microbial communities from mesocosms in the Gulf of Mexico - GOM15C Gulf of Mexico (SPAdes) (version 2) | ecosystem: Environmental > Aquatic > Marine > Cold seeps... | reverse complement strand
TCTACATCAATTCTATTTTTTAAATTTTGTTCAAGAGCAGATCTTTTCTCACGTTCTTGACGCTTTTCACACGGGTTGTCACAGTTGCATTCTTTTTCTATACCGACACTTGCCAAACCGCCACAACTGCCTGCGAGTGTTTTATTCTGGAAAATATAACCTACTGCCATGGCAGCACCCACAACAAGAAAAAAGCCAAAGGTGATTAAAAAGATCATCATAAATGTATGCCTTGTATTCTCGATGGGCACAAACAAACGTGACCCCACCCTACAAATGTTGCTAAAAGTGTCTTCGAAACTAATAACTCGTGATTAGTAACTTTACTTTAGATATTGTTTAAATTTTACCGTAAATTGGTCATCAAAGCCATGTTCAGTTTTATAAATAAACAAAGCGGCAATGTCATTTTCAACCGAAAATTTCATACCTTGCTCAACACCCATTACCATTAAAGTGGTTGATAAACCATCCGCTATCATAGAAGATGGTGCAATAACGGTAACTGAAACAAGGTTATGATTAATGGGCTTACCCGTGGCAGGATCGATTATATGAGAAAAGCGCTGACCATCAGCTTCAAAGTAATTTCTATAATCACCTGACGTGGCGACCGCATTATCTTTAGGAATAATGACTTGATGCACCGCTCGCTGCTCACCAGAAGGATCTAATATCGGTTTTTCAATAGCAATAGCCCATAGCTCACCTGTATGCTTAAAGCCTTTTAAACGCATTTCTCCGCCTATTTCCACTAAATAGTTAGCTATGCCATTCTCTTCAATCAACTCAGCTACCACATCAACGCCATAACCTTTTGCTGTAGTTGAAAGATCAACATAAAGGTTAGGAAGATCTTTTGATAGTTTATTGCCATTTAAGTGAAGGTTTTTTAAGCCGGTACGAGCTCGTGTGTTCGTTATTATTTCGTCACTCGGTACTGTTTCAGGTCTTTGCTCTGAGCCAAAGCCCCAAAGGTTAACCAAAGGACCCACTGTAATATCTAATTTGCCAGAACTCATCTCACCTAAACGTATGGATTCTTTTAAAACACGAGCAAAACCAGTAGAGATTTCAATAGGCTCAGTTGATGGTGATTTATTAAAGCGTGAAATTTCAGAATTTGAAATATACGTCGACATTTCTTGGTTTACTTGTACAAGAACAGCATCAATTTTTTCTTGTAGCTTGAGTGCTTCGATATGCTCAGGTATGGCAACTACTTTAACATTATAAGTAGTTCCCATGGTGCGACCTTGCAGTAATATTTCTTTTTTTGCAGAATTATTACTAGGGAAGCAAGCCGTTATATTAATGGTTAAAAGCACAACTAGTATTAATTTGATTTTGTTCATTTTAGTTTTCCAAATTTATTATTTAGATAAACATACTTTTAAAATATGCTTATATAAATAATAAAGACGACCTAAGTCGTCTTTAAATTTATGGATATTTTAATTAGCTTAATTTGCAGATAGTTCGCTCTAGAGCAAAGAGAAGGCGCGGAGTTGACGTTAGTCAATGAGCACCTTCGATGCAGCTATTGGGCGAAACAGCAAAAAATTAAGACTAATTAACCACCGAAGTCATCGAGAAGTATGTTTTCATCTTCTACGCCAAGATCTTTAAGCATATGAATAACAGCTGCAGTCATCATTGGAGGACCACACATATAGTACTCACAATCTTCTGGCGCTTCATGATCTTTTAAATAGTTTTCAAAGAGAACATTATGAATGAAACCTGTCATCCCTTCCCAGTTATCTTCTGGTTGAGGATCTGATAAAGCGATATGCCAATCAAAGTTTTCATTCTCACTTGCTAAACCATCAAAGTCTTCTTGATAGAACACTTCACGGGCTGAACGAGCGCCATACCAGTAACTGATCTTACGTTTTGAATTAAGACGTTTAAGCTGATCAAAGATATGTGAACGTAACGGAGCCATACCAGCACCACCACCAACAAATACCATTTCAGCATCAGTGTCTTTCGCAAAGAACTCACCAAATGGACCTGAAATAGTTACTTTATCACCAGCTTTCAAGCTAAAGATATAAGATGACATTTTACCTGCAGGCAAGTGTAAACGTCCAGGAGGCGGCGTAGCAATACGCACGTTCAGCATAATAATGCCTTCTTCTTCTGGATAGTTTGCCATTGAGTATGCACGTAACGTGTCAGTATCAACTTTTGATTCTACATCAAAGAAACCAAAGTGATTCCAGTCGCCTTTGTACTGTTCATCTATATCAAAATCTTTGTACTTAACATGGTGAGCCGGTGCTTCAATTTGAATATAACCACCGGCTTTAAATGGTACAGATTCACCATTTGGAATGCCAAGTTTAAGCTCTTTAATGAACGTTGCTTTGTTATCATTAGAGATAACTTCACATTCCCATTGTTGAACACCAAAAATTTCATCTTCTAATTCAATTTCCATATCTTGCTTAACAGCAACTTGACATGCAAGGCGGCAACCAGATCTGGCTTCACGCTTGTTAATGTGACCTTCTTCAGTTGGTAGAATATCTCCACCACCTGAATGCACTTCAACACGACACTGGCCACAAGTACCACCGCCACCACAGGCTGAAGGTACGAAAATACCTTGATCAGCTAATGCGCCTAATAATTTGCCACCCGCCGCAGTTACTACTGCTTTTGCTGGATCGCCATTTATACTAATCGTTACGTCACCGCTCGATACTAACTTAGATTTAGCAAATAAAATTACTAATACTAAGGCAATAACTATCGCTGTGAACATCGATACGCCGAGAATAATTTCCATCGACTTTTCCTTAATTATTTATAAAAACTCAAGTCTAATATCTTCACTATATGACGATATTAGATTGCGTGAGCTAAATCGTTACAGTGAAATACCGCCGAAAGACAAAAAGCCAAAAGCCATTAGTCCTGCAGTGATAAACGTAATACCTAAACCTTTCAAGCCATTTGGTACGTCAGAGTATTTCATCTTCTCACGTAAACCAGCCATCAATACGATTGCTAGCATCCAACCTACACCAGAGCCAAGACCGTAAACAACGCTCTCCCCAAGAGTAAGGTTTTTTGCAACCATAAATGAAACCGCACCAAAAATGGCACAGTTAACTGTAATTAAAGGTAGAAAGATACCAAGAGCTTGATACAAAGCAGGGAAATATTTATCTAGAGTCATTTCCAAAATTTGTACTAACGCGGCAATCACACCAATAAAGGTAATAAATGACAAGAAGCTTAAATCAATAGACTCTTTAGGATCGGTTATACCCATCATTGAATCTAGCGCACCCGGAGCCAAAATTGCTTGGTATATAATTTGGTTAGCAGGAACTGCTAAACCTAATACCACAACAACTGCAACACCTAAGCCTATAGCTGTACTTACTTTTTTCGATACCGCTAAAAAAGTACACATACCTAAGAAAAAGCTTAACGCCATATTCTCAATGAAAATGGTCTTAATAAAAATACTTAAATAATGTTCCATGATTAATCTTCCTCAACTTGTTCTGGCTTCCACTGGCGAATTGCCCAGATAATAAAGCCAATAATGAAGAATGAGCTAAAAGGCAATACTAATAAACCATTACCTTGATACCAACCACCGTTTTGTGTTAACTGTAATACCTCAATACCGAAGAAAGTACCAAAACCAAGTAACTCACGGAAGAAAGCAACAACTAATAATACTGCTCCGTAACCTAAACCATTACCTATACCGTCAAGAAAGCTTACACCAGGCTTTTCTTTCATAGCAAAAGCTTCAGCGCGACCCATTACAATACAGTTAGTAATGATTAAACCAATGTAAACTGATAGCTCTTTCGATAACTGATAAGAGAAAGCTTTCAATACTTGGTCAACCACAATAACTAATGAAGCAATAATAGCCATTTGCACAATAATACGTACACTTGATGGTATTTGATTACGAATAATTGAGATAAACAAGTTAGAGAATGCTGTTACTAACGTTACCGCTATAGTCATTACCAACGCGTTAGCCATTGAACTAGTTACAGCAAGTGCAGAACAAACACCTAATACTTGTAAGGCAATTGGGTTGTTATCTATAACTGGCCCAAAAAGAACTTTTTTATTATCTGAAGACATTATTCAAGCCCTCCTTTACTTACAATAGAGCGAAAATTAGCAACGAAAGGACCATAGCCCTCTGCGCCTAACCAAAACTGTAAGGTACGAGTTACGCCATTACTGGTTAGTGTTGCACCGGATAAGGCATCAACACCGTGAACATCACCTTTTTTAGCGCCACCTTTAACAAGTTGAATTGCAGTCTCGCCTTGCTCATTATAGATTTTTTTACCCGGCCATAAGGCTTTCCACTTAGGGTTAAGTACTTCAGCACCTAAACCAGGGGTTTCCTTAAGATCAGAATAAACAACGCTACGAACCGTATTTAAATCTGGAGCTAAACCAACAAAGCCGTACATTAAGTCCCATAAACCACTACCTACAATAGGTAATACGATGGTATCTAATTGACCAGCATTATTTTTAACTAAGTAAATAACCGCATGATTTGCTCGGCGATTAATACCTGCCATATCATTTTTAGGCTTAATTGATTTGTTTACATCACGCGCATCAGCACGTTCATCAAACATATCAGTATCACCATCAATAATAGCGCCTGTATCTAAGTCGATCATTTTAGCTTCAACAAATTTGTCGTAAGTAGCAACAATACTCTTAGCATCAAGTGAGGTACCTGATTTTTCAAGCAGACCAGAGGCTTCCAAAATTTTAGTTTGTTTATCTAGTAATTTGTTAGCTTGTTGTAATGGCTTTAAGCCAACTGCAGAGATAGATACTAACGCAGCACACACTAAACAAATGATAAATACAAATACTAACGTTCCACCGAACGTTTCTTTCTTTTTAGTATCAGACATTACGGGCAAGCCTCCGTTTGATGTTGCCTTGCACTACAAAGTAGTCAAACAATGGTGCGAACAAGTTAGCGAATAAAATAGCTAACATCATGCCTTCTGGGAATGCAGGGTTTACTACACGAACTAACACCACCATCACGCCAACTAATGCACCAAACCAGTATTTACCTGCATTAGTGAAAGAAGCTGAAACTGGATCAGTTGCCATAAACATCATACCAAAAGCAAAACCACCAACAACTAAGTGCCAATACCACGGCATAGCAAACATAGCGTTAGTGTCACTACCAATAGCATTAAATAAGAATGCTGTAGCAACCATACCGCCAAACACACCTAAAACGATGCGCCATGAAGCAATACCTTTATAAAGAATATAAGCTCCACCTAATAAAATAGCGAAAGTTGATACTTCACCTACAGAGCCTGGGATAAAGCCCCAAAAAGCATTCCACCAGTCAGCATTTATAGTGTAATCAACGACACCTTGGCTAGCAGAGCTAAGCATTGTTGCACCAGAGAAACCATCAGCGGCAACCCAAACTGTATCACCTGAAATTTGCGCTGGGTAAGCAAAGAATAAAAACGCACGACCCGCTAATGCAGGGTTTAAGAAGTTTTTACCTGTACCACCAAATAACTCTTTAGCAACAACAATACCAAAAGTAATACCGATAGCGACTTGCCATAAAGGAATAGTTGCAGGTACGATAAGGGCAAATAAAATAGAAGAAACAAAGAAACCTTCATTTACTTCATGACCACGAACGGCTGCAAAAAGAACTTCCCAAAAACCACCAACGATAAAAGTAATAGCATAGATAGGTATAAAGAACATGGCGCCATAAAACACCATGTCAAACAAACCAGATTCAGCTGTTAATGTTCCACCTAACATAGCAAACAAAGCTGTTTGCCAAGTATCAGGTATTGCATAACCAGCAACCAAAGCATCTACCGCTTGGAAACCTATATTATACATACCAAAAAACATGGCAGGAAAAACGGCAAGCCATACAGTGATCATAATACGTTTTAAATCGATGCTATCACGTACGTGAGTTTTGCCTTTATTTACCATACCAGGGGTAAATAGACCTGTAGCAACGGCTTCGTATAATGCAAACCACTTTTCATGTTTGCCGCCTTTTTCAAAATGCGGTTCAATATCTTCAATAAACTTTTTCAAGCCCATGACTAACCTTCCTTTTCAATTGTGGTTAGGCAATCACGAAGGTATACGCCGTAATCTGTTTTGCCAGGGCAAACAAATGTACAAAGCGCTAAATCTTCTTCGTCTAGCTCTAAGGCACCAAGTTGCTGTGCAGTGTCGGTATCACCGGCAACTAAATCACGCAATAACATGGTGGGTAAAATATCTAAAGGCATAACACGTTCAAAGTTACCAATGGGTACCATGGCACGATCACTACCATTAGTTGTCGTGGTCATATTGAATAATTTCTTAGGAAAGAAATGAGACATATAAGCACGCGTTACTGAGAATTTATTAGGTCCTGGATACATATAACCAACAAACTCTTTTTCACGCCCTTCAAGAATCAAAGAGACTTGTACGTGATAACGACCTAAGTAGCCGTGTACAGTGTTTGCTGTTGAACCCATTAATAACGAGCCAGAAACGATACGTAACTCACCATCAGTGACTTCACCAGCCGTTAATTCGCTAGTACTAGCACCTAGAACAGTACGAATCAAACGGGGATTTTTAGCCGCAGGGCCTGCAAGCGAAATAACACGAGTAGTATCTAGCTGACCTGAGGTAAATAACTTACCAAAAGCAATAACATCTTGATAACCCACATGCCAAACAACTTTGTTGGCACTAGCTGGTTTTAAGAAGTGAATATGTGTACCCACTAAGCCAGCAGGGTGTTTTCCAGCAAATTCATTAACTTGTACTGCATCAGTAACAGGGATATTGGCACCTGGCGTTTTACTAACGAATACATCGCCATCAGTTAAACGAGATAAAATAGTTAAACCATTTTTAAATGCTTCTGTTTGTTCACCAATAACAACTTCTGGATTTGCCGCAAGTGGATTGGTATCCATCGCACTAACAAAGATAGCGACTGCAGCAGAATCAACTGCAGGAACTTTACTAAATGGGCGGGTTCTTAATGCTGTCCACAAACCAGATTCGACTAAATTCTTAACCACGTCTTCACGTGATACTGAACCTAACTTACTAGCAGAGTAGCTGGCAAACGTGATCTGATCATTACCATTTTCTACTTCGATAACGACCGATTGTAAAACACGTTTTTCACCACGGTTAATTTCTTTAACAACACCGGTAGCTTGAGCTGTGAATTTAACGCCAGGATTTTTTTTATCTTCAAAAATCACCTGACCTTTTTTAACGCGATCAGCCACTTTTACAAACATGGTTGGGCGCATACCCACAAACTCTTCACCGAGTGTTGCAACGGTTTTGATGGACGGACCATCATGGATTACCTGCTGAGGAGCACCTTTAACAGGAACATCTAAGCCTTTTTTTATTGTAATCATAAACACTTGCACTACTTTTGATGGGAGTAAAAAACCAGCGACTTACTTATATTTGACAAGGGATTTAACCCAACAAATAACAGTTAAGTAATTGATTTCAGTGTATTTCAGTAAAGCACTCATTTTTTATTGCTAAAAATAAATACCCACTGACTCTAAGTTAAACATTTCTGGCGCGAATATTACCACAAAAAACCCTTTTTATTCTATGGTCATAGATCACTTTTCTTTACAATTTAGACCATAGTTGCATATTTTGCCTAAAAATTAATCATGAGTTGATTTAGATCATTTACTATCGCAAGGAATCTGCCAGTTTAATTGAGGTATTTCATCCAACGTTCCAAGCTTAGATAACAAACTGGAACATAGCCATGAAGATAAATTATTGACTAATTTTTTATCGCCAAATACTTTAATTTTTCTATTTTTCACCTCTTGATCGAAATCTGATTGACACGTCCAAATTGAGGTCATTACCGCTAACGAACAATTAATAACTAAATCAACCTCAAATCCAGGATCATTAAGACATAAATCTACTTTGCCCTTATCACTAATAAGCCACCATAAATTAGCGCCATTGGGAGCATCAGGATATTCAAATTGCACCACTACTTTTCGCGTAGGAAACTGACTAGCATCAACACTACGACGCATATCCCACATTAATAGTCCTGCATCTAAATCCCCCTCACTTAAGTCTGATTTAGCCCATCTATGACCCCAAGCACCAAGTAGTTCTACGATTGGTTTCAACTCTAGTCCGGCCTGAGTAAGTTGGTAACTGGCATTTCCTTTATCGCCTTGTTTAACAATAATGTTGGCTTTAACCAACTGCTTAATACGTGTTGATAACAACGTTGGTGACATAGTCGGCACACCTTTTTGTAACTCGCTAAAGCGAGTACTTCCTGCAATAAACTCACGTACAACAATTAAGGTCCAACGTTCACATAAAAGTTGTGTTGCTTGCGCTAACGGGCAAAATTGACCATAGGCTTTCATTTATACCTTCCTTTTTTAAACTATGTAAATTTCAAAAAACTATATCAGTTTCAAAAGCCCGAGGATAAATCCCCTTCTACTACAGAATCTGTACTTCACGAATAACATTAGCAGTGCTATGTTTAAATTGCACACTAATTAAACAAAGAACAACTTAATTTAAATTTTTTGAAGGAGAATAGAAAATGTCCCTATATGAAAGACTTGGCGCTAGCGAAGGCATTACCGCTATTGCCAATGATATTGTTGATAACCACTTAGCCAACCCTACCATTGCACCACGTTTTCAAAACATGAAAGTGACACCCGAACAATTAAAGCATGCTGCGACAACATTTTTTATAACAGGTACTGGTGGTCCAGAGGTTTATCAAGGTAAAGATATGCTATCAGCCCATAAAGGTATGAATATTTCTGCATTAGAGTTTATGGCGGTATTAGATGACGCTCTTTCTGCCTTAGCTAAAAATAATATTGGTCAGCGAGAGCAAGAAGAAGTGTTATTTATTTTTTATAGTATGCGAGCTGATATAGTACTGGTTTAAATTCACTTTATTACTGTGATCTTGTTTTGCAAGAGTGAACAACTATCTATACATCCTAAATGCAAAAAACCGATGTAAATGCATCGGTTTTTATTAATGATTTAGATTTGTTAAAACATTAGCTTAAGTTGTTAATCTTAACTTCTGGGCTAAGGTCGGCATCATAATCAACACCTTCAATACCAAAACCAAACAGTTTTAGAAACTCAGTATGATAGCCAACATAATCAGTTAAATCATCAATAGTATCCGTTTCAACCGTATTCCAAATGTCAGTTACTCGTTGTTGAACACTGTCTTCAAGCTCTTTATAGTTTTGACGGAAACGTCCTTGATCATCAAGACGAGGACTATCACTATAAATATTCTCTTTAAATAAGTTCGAAATTTGTTCAATGCAGCCTTCATAAGTACCGTCAGCTTTCATCACTTTAAACATGGCTGAAATATAAAGTGGCATAATTGGAATAGCTGAGCTTGCTTGCGTCACAACAGCATTAAGCGAAGTAACACGTGCTTGACCATTGATGCTAGCTGTTGCAGCATTAATAGCTGAAGCAGCTCGGTCTAAATCTTCTTTCGCTTTACCAATAGTCGCTTTACCGTATATTGGCCAAGTTAATTCTTTACCAATATAAGTATAAGCTACCGTTTTAACTCCTTCAGCTAATACATCAGCATCTTTTAATGCATTTAACCATAGCTCCCAATCAGCACCACCCATTACATCAATAGTACCTTGAATTTCAGCATCGTTAGCTGCTTCTACGGAAACTGAATCAACAATGCGTTTAGAGGTATTTAAGTTTTTAGTGGTAACGCTGTTTCCAATAGGCTTTAACGTTGAAGAATAAACCTCACCTGTATCAGGATCAGTTCTACGCGGTGACGCTAGTGAATAAACTACTAAATCAATCTTTCCCATATCCGCTTTAATAGTTTCAATGGCTTGCGCTTTAATGGCATGAGAAAAAGCATCACCATTTATGTTTTTTGAATAAACACCTGCATTATCCGCAGCCTTTTGAAAAGCAGCGGTATTATACCAACCAGCCGAACCAGTTTTTCTTTCCGTTGGCGGTTTTTCAAAGAAAATACCTAAGGTGCTCGCATTGTGACCAAATGTTGCGGTAATACGTGAAGCCAAGCCATAACCTGTAGAAGCACCAATGACTAAAACATTTTTAGGGCCGCTTTCACTAAACGTTTGTTTTTTAATATAAGATATTTGCTCATTAAGATGAGTTTCACAACCTGCTGGATGAGCGTTAGTACAAATAAAACCACGAATTTTTGGCTTGATTACCATAAGAAAACCTTTTTAGATTGTTTATACCAAGTGAATTAATTGGCATCATTAAAGTATAAATTTTTGTTATTGTACCTTGCTATGAAACTAAAGAGGTATGACCAGATAAATTACTAGCAAGAAAAGTTTTTAGCCGCGAATACTTGTCAAGCTACTGGTTGGCTTCGCAACTATTAACTCGATACTCGTAACTTATGGCTATTTACCGCCACCTAAGCAATTGGGCGACAACGGTGTATTGTCGGCATAATAATCATGCCATTCTTTTTCAGTGTAAGTATGCAATGCTAACGCGTGAATTTTTTCTGCTAATTCTTCAGATAAAACTGAATTAACGGCTCGATGACGTTTGATCAAACGCTCATCTTCAAAATTATTTGAAACAATAGTTACTTTAAAATGAGACTCACTACCTGGCGGTACATTATGATTATTGCTTTCATTGATAACATCTAAATGTAGGGGGGTAAATGCAGATAATAATTTTTCTTCTATGGCGGCAGCTATAATCATGATTTATTCTCGATAAAAATGGGGACGTACTGATAATTTTACCCTATATAATTTTATATGCCATGTTAAAAAACCAAAAATAAGTGATTTTCAGTTAACTGAATGGTGTTATTGAATTTTTATTTTTAATAAAAATCAGCTTACACTAATGGCAAAAACTAACACTATAAAAGACAAAACATGTCACAATAGCTTATCTTTATTTATTATCAGTATTTTACCTCACTATGTTAAGCCCCTTCTTTATCGATGACAAACAATTAACACTTGCCCGTTTTCCTTTGGCACAAGTAAACCGTAGTTTGCAAGCATGGGACTCAGCAGATGAATACTTACTTAACCATATTGATGACGAACAATTAATCTCAGAAAATAGTCGGATTATTATTTTTAATGATGCTTTTGGTGCGCTTACTACACATTTTTGTAGTGAAAGGGGGATACAAAAAAAACTTGATGTTTATTGTGTTAATGATTCTTACATTAGTCAGCAAGGCATTGCTTATAACATTGAACAAAACCAACTTAACAATAGCCACATCACACAATTAAATTGTTTAGACTCATTACCAAAAAATATTGATATAGTTTTATTTAAAATCCCCAAAAGCAAATCATTACTTATAGAGCAATTAATTCAAATAAAAAACAGTGCCGATAAAAATACTATTTTTATTGCGGCTGATCGTGCTAAAGAGATCCATAGTTCAACATTAAAACTGTTTGAAAAATACTTAGGTACAACTAAGACATCATTAGCCATAAAAAAAGCACGTTTAGTTTTTTGCCAATTGGATCAACAGCAAGTGCATAAGTCTCCTTTTCCAACAATATGGTTACTACCCAATAAAGCTTTAACACGCGACTTTTCTATTAGTAATTATGCCAACGTGTATGCTCGAGAGAAACTTGATATTGGCGCTCGATATTTTATTGAAAATTTACCTGATGTAGAAAAAAATAGTCAAGTTATTGATTTAGGCTGTGGTAATGGTGTTATTGGTTTAACCGTATTAGCCAAACAACCAACGGCTCAAATACAGTTTTTTGATGAATCTCATATGGCAATTTCATCAGCAAAAGTAAATATTACTAATAACCTTCCTAATTTAGCCTCTCAATGTCAGTTTCATTTAAATGATTGCTTAACGAATGTTGAAAGTAATAGCGTTGATTTAATTTTATGTAATCCGCCTTTTCATCAACATACCGCAACAACTGATCATATAGCATGGCAAATGTTTAAAGATAGCCACAGAGTATTGAAAAAAGGTGGCGAATTACGCATTATTGGTAATCGTCAGTTGGCATACCACATAAAGTTAAAACGACTTTTTGGCAATGAAAAACTTATTGCCAGTAATAGTAAGTTTGTTACTCAATCGGCAATTAAATAACAACATAACCTTAATCCCACATAGGAACTAGGGTTATAGTGTTTTTCATGCTATTATCAGAACAGTAAATATTTAAATAAAGACATTTAAATTGCAGTTTTACAAAAAACAGTCCAGTTTTTTGACAAAAATGAAATTTTGAACCATAAATATAAAGTTAATCGTTATAGCTTGTAAGTTTTACTTTTGTTAACAGTTTTCAAACAAACAGAATAAAGCACTTCGCTTCACCATCGGTTTATTATATTTAATTTAAACTTATAGAGAACTATCAATACTCTTTAGGGAGTTCTTGTGATAATCGAGCAGTTTATCAGCAATAAAATTGTACAAATGTGTTCCTATGTTAGTGCTGTTATCAATGAGAAATTACACTACACTGAGTTAGATAAATTCATTAATGATACTATGCAAGAGTGGGCGTCATTAGATGTTATTGATGAAATGCCAAGTAATGCACAAGAGCGTGTTTTCTGGCACTTAATACATGAAATTAGCTTACATGGTAGTCAAGCATTACAACAAAACTTATTTTTCAAAAGTGAAATGAATACCTGCCTTGATTTCTTTAATGGCATAGGTAGTTACCCTATCGACTGCATTGGCTGGCGTCCAATTGCTTAAACCTATTAAGCTATAACCATATTCAAAGTGTATAGGATAATGTTTAATTTTCTTCTACTTAACAACACTCTCTGATAAGCTTGAAATTATAAAATCATTTATAATGAAACCCTTTATTAATGCCCTCTACTTCCTTTAAAGAAGCCATTTTAAATAAACGCATGCTTATCTGTATTTTCACAGGTTTTAGCTCTGGTTTACCTTTATTTGTTCTTTATCAACTTGTTCCAGGTTGGCTTCGAGATCAAGGTGTTAGTTTAGCTGAAATAGGCTTATTCTCCTTAATTGGTATTCCTTATGTTTGGAAATTTCTTTGGTCGCCATTAATGGATAGATACTCATTAGGGGGGCTAGGAAGAAGACGTAGTTGGATGCTAGCAACACAATTACTATTGTTATTTTCAATTGCTGGCTTTGGTTTTGTTAGTCCCATTGCCAATATATGGTCTGTTGCCTACCTAGCAGCTGCTGTTGCCTTTTTTAGCGCGAGTCAAGATATTGTACTTGACGCATATCGGCGAGAGTTATTAGCTGATCACGAATTAGGTTTAGGAAATTCTATTCATGTGCAAGCCTATCGTTTATCAGGTTTAGTACCTGGCTCTTTAGCTTTTATTCTTGCTGATCATATAAGTTGGCAATCGGTGTTCTTAATTGTTGCCGCTTTTATGATTATAGGTGTATTACTGACTTTATTTATTAAGGAACTAGACACAGAGCACAACGCACCAAAGTCCTTACAAGAGGCTATCATTTTACCTTTTAAAGACTTTATTCAAAGCAATGGATTAAAGTCAGCAGGGTATACCTTAGCTTTTTTAGTACTTTATAAACTGGGAGACAATATGGCTACCGCTTTGCAAACACCTTTTTTTATCGATATGGGGTTTAGCAAAACTGAAATTGGCGTGATTGCTAAAACATCTTCGATAATTGCGATGACCATAGGTATAATCGTTGGCGGTATCGTCATGATCAAACTCAGTATAAACCGTGCTTTGTGGTTATTCGGTTTTGTACAAATAGCCAGTATTCTAGGTTTTGCTGCCCTTGCTGAAATTGGTCACAATAATTATGCTTTAGCAATAGCAATGGGGTTTGAGTATTTAGGTGTAGGTTTGGGAACCGCTGCTTTTACCGCTTTTATTGCCCGAACAACCAACCCTGCTTTTGCCGCAACACAAATTGCACTTTTTACCGCTTTGGCCGTTTTACCAAGAACTTTTGCTAATGCCACCACGGGGTTTATTGTTGAACAAATTGGCTGGACTCAATTTTATTTTTTATGTACTGCGCTAGCTATTCCAGGTATGTTAATGCTATTTAAAGTTGCTCCTTGGCATGAGTCTATTGAGCAAAAAAGCACAAATAAATTTCCGTCTACAACTGAAGAAGAAGCAGGACGTTAGTATGATCAGACTTTTCTTTTTACTCCCCATCATAATGTGCGCCATTTGGTGGTGGTATCTTAATAAGCATGGCTATAGCTTAAAAGAAGGCACTAAAGGGTTTATCTACATATTGTCATTTAATACCGTTATTGTATTGTTTTTTGTTACGATGATTTATGTAACTCATTGACGGTATATATTCTCAATCCGCTCTCAATCCGTATTAATAACTCAATATTTTGTAAACGCATATAACAAATTAACACCTTGTTATTAAGTTATTAGGCAATTATCAAAAAAATGTTTTATCATTTAATAACTCAGTTAATTTAGTGACCACCTATTATGTTTATTGTAGATCAAAGTGTTTTAGACGATATTGGCAAAGGTTTTTCTGTTCCTGCACAGCCTAAGCTGTTACTTAGCCTTTTAAAGCTAATGGCAGAACCAAGTCCCGATATTAATGCTATTGCTGATTGTATTAGTAAAGATATTGCCGTGAGTGCTGCAATATTAAAAACGGTTAATTCACCATTATACGGATTAAGTCGAACGGTAACTGACATAAAAATGTCAGTTAACTATATCGGCATTTATGGTGTGGTTATGCTGGTAACAGGTAGTTTACTCAAAAAAAGTTTTGATCCTAAAAGCTGTAGTATTGATCTTGATTATTTTTGGACAATGACAACAGATGTATCAAGTGCAGCCGTCGCTATTGGTAAACAATTTAAAAGAAATATTGCCATGGACAAATTATCTAGCTTAGGGCTATTTCATGCTTGCGGTATTCCTGTTATGGCAATGAAATATAATGATTATCAAGACGTAGTTGATCAATCCATCCTAACTTCTGAGTTATCATTAATCGAATTAGAAGAAAAGCATTATAATGCAAACCATGCCACTATTGGCTATTACGTCGCCAGCTCTTGGCGTTTACCAAAGGATGTTTGTCAAATAATTTTGCAACATCACGAACGAGATTATTTAGACAAGCTTGATGACTCACCTGAACAAGAGTTATTCTCAGTGTTAAAATTTGCAGAGCATATTGTCTCGTTAAAATACTTAGATTGCCCTTCTCCTGATTGGGCTTATTTAGAAACGTCGATATTAACTATTTTAGCGATAAATAAAGATGATCTTACTGATATTATCACTCAAATTACCGAGTCTTTGTAGGTTGCTTATTAAAAGGGCAAATTATTAGTAAATCGTGACCATGATAATAACAACGTTCTAAAATCATCAATACCACAGGCGGCACTTTCATTTTGATCTAAATGAATATGATCAGTGGTCAACATTTCGGGCAAGGGTTCAGCATCATTAACACTTGCATTAGTTTGTATTTCTACATCACCGCCACTAATTGTCACCGAGTATTCATGCCCCGTAATAACAACTTCACTTTGATGCCCTTTTTCAACATCGTCAATGGCCGTTAATAGTTGTGCCAGCTTAGCACTATCATGCCCTAGCTCAACTTCAATCCATGGACCAACCACTTCGTGCTCTAAAGAAAAGCGCGCTTTTGCTTCCCCTGTTATTGCATCATGTAAAAATTCATATTCCATAAGCTTACCACTTTATTTGACTAATAGGTTATCGACTAATGATAGCAAGAATTGGTGACTTCAACGTTTAAAGTCACCAATAAAATAAAGAATAAATATTTATCAACTCAATTTCATTAAGTCTTCTTTACTAAATGACTTTGATTCAGCTAATTTATCATCACGTATTTTTTTTACCCAATGAGGATCTACTAATAGAGCGCGCCCTATAGCAACTAGGTCAAACTCATCGTTATTAAATCGTTCAAGTAAGTTATCAATATCTGCTGCATTTGAACTACTATTTAATCCTTCGCTATTTTCCTTCTTATCACTACCAACAAAATCACTATCTAAACCAACACTACCTACAGTAATAACAGGCTTATTGGTGATTTTTTTAGTCCAGCCAGCAAGGTTTAAGTTTGAACCTTCAAACTCAGGTAGCCAAAAACGTCTCGTGCTTGCATGAAAAACATCAACGCCTGCATCACTTAATAACGTTAAAAATTCAGTTAATTCCTCAGGAGACTTCGCCAATTTTGCGGAGTAATCTTGTAACTTCCATTGTGAAAAACGAAAAACAATGGCAAAATCGTTTCCTACAGCTGCACGTATAGCTTCAATGATCTCCACAGCAAAACGACATCGATTTGCTAAACTACCACCGTATTCATCTGTGCGCTCATTAGTGCCTTGCCAAAAAAACTGATCAATCAAATAACCGTGGGCACCATGTATCTCAACACCATCAAAACCGATGTTTTTTGCATTTAAAGCGGCTTGCGCAAAAGAAGCAACAACTTCATTAATATCGTCTTGACTCATGACAACACCATTTTTAGAGTCTGGTTTATATAAGCCTGAAGGGCTATAAGCTGGTACACTTTTATTAGGTTCAGTGCCTTCTTGTCTAATTGAGCCTACATGCCAAAGTTGAGGGATTATTTGTCCTCCTGCTGCATGTACCTCATCAACAACGTTCTTCCAGCCCGCTAGTGCTTGCTCACCATATATAGCAGGTACTCGTTCATAACCATTTGCTGCTTTATGAGAAATATAAGTTCCTTCAGTAATGATTAAGCCGACACTTCCTTCTGCTCTACGACGATAATATCCAGCTACCTCTGCAGTTGGTATACTGTCAGGAGAAAAACTTCTCGTCATTGGTGCCATCACAGTTCGATTAGCTAAATTTAATGACTTAACCACAAATGATGAAAATAATTTTTCGATACTTTTATTTTGGACTTGGCTTGACATATTACTTCCTATTTCTTATTAATTTTTATGCTAGTTATTAACGTAACTATTAGCCTAAAAGATAACCACCATCAACATTAATACAAGTACCGGTAGTATAGCTTGCAGCATCTGATACTAAATAAAGAATAGTACCTGCCATTTCATCTGGCATAGCAACTCGGTTCATTGGCACATGAGTTAATACTTTAGTTAATATAGTAGGATTATTTACTAAAGTAGAAGCAAATTTTGTGTCTGTAAATCCGGGTAATAAGGCATTAACTCGAATATTTAAAGAGGCGCATTCTTTAGCAAAGGCATGAGTCATTGAAATAACCGCTGCTTTAGTAATAGAATAAACACCTTGCATATCACCTGGAATAACACCATTTACAGAGGCAATATTAACGATTGAACCACCATCATTTTTCTTCATTAACTTAGCTGCCGTACTCGACATGAAGAAATAACCGCGAATATTTACATCAACCGTTTTTTCAAAAGCATCTAGTGGTGTATCGACAATATGACCAAAATATGGATTTGCTGCGGCATTATTCACTAAAATATCAAGTTTGCCATGTTGTGTTTCAATAGCATTAAATAAAGATTCAATTTGAGACATTTCACCAATATGACACGCTATTGCTTGTGCACTACCGCCCGCACTAATGATGTCATCAACTACCTGCTGACAACCTTCCACTTTTCGACTAGACACAATGATATGAGCGCCACTTTGCGCTAATAGTTTAGCAATACTTTCGCCAATACCTCGGCTAGCTCCTGTAACTAAGGCAATTTTACCTGTTAAATCAAACAACTTTTCTGCATCCATTTTCTACTCCCCATATTTTATATTGCTAAATAATAACTAACTTTGCAGTTATTTTTGATCTAAAACAATAGTTTTATAAAAAACTTGGTGAAAGATGTACCTTTCTACTATAGTTTTATTTACTTAACTTCTCTTAAGTCTTAAGGATAAGAGCTCATGCAAGCTTTACTCTCACCCGCAGTTAAACTATCGAACCAGTTATCATTTAAAGCAAAATTTATTTTGGTGTCATTATTATGCGCAGCACCTTTATTTTTCTTTTTTTCGATATTAAGTCAACAGCAATGGCAAATAGTTGAAAATGCTAATTATGAGCATGATGCGTCACGTTTTATTGTACCACTAAGAAATTTAACTGAGCATATAGCGCAAACGCGTGGCATGACTAATGTTTATTTAAATGGTGATCAAAGTATTAAAGATAAAATATTACAAAAACGCCAACAAGTAGCACAAGATTTTAAATCACTACTAAATATTGATGACGAGCTAAAGGAGATTCTAACCACTAACGGTATGCCTGCTGATTTGTCCAATCATTGGCAGAAAATTAGCAGAAGCGCTTTTAGTGGTCGTGCAAAGCAAGTGTTCTCACAATATACCTTACTGATTGCTGATATTCTTAATTTTATGGATACCATAGGCCGTCAAGGTAGAATGCTACAAGATACCGATGCTGCTAACAGCTACCTTATAAACAGTTTATTGCATACCATACCAAATCAAGTAGAAGCGTTAGGTAAGTTGCGAGGAAAAGGCGCTGGCGTGTTGTCAGCGAATGCTTTAACACTGGAGAATAAACTTCAGGTGGCCGCATTAGCTGATAACAAAAATGCAATAATGCTCAGTAAAGATATTGAATATTTATTTAATGAAGTACCTGAATTATCCACAGTTCTTTCAAGTGATTATCAAGAGGCAAAACAAAAATTAAATGCTTTCTTAATACTAGCAAATAAAGAAATTGTTCAAGTCGAATCAGCTAATATGAAAGCAAAAGAATTTTTTACTCGAGGCAGCCAAACAATTAGTGCGCTATTAACTTTATTCGACAAAATGCAGCTAACTCTTGATCAAAGAATGAATAGCCAAATAGCCAAAGCCAAAACGAATATATATTTTTATAGTACCTTAATTATTATTGTCGTTTTATTATTAATTTATGCTTATGCTGGCATTTATATGGCAATAAAAATAAACCTAAATAGTATGATGGCATCTGCTGATCGTATTTGCGAAGGCGACTTAAATGCTCGTTTAGAGTTAGACACAAAAGACGAACTCCAACTTATTGCAACGGGCATTAATGAAATTGTTGAAGGTTTGTCTCGCTCAATTTTAGCAATACGTAATTCAAGTAATGAAATTGCTGTATCTGCTGAGCAAGTAGCTAGTGGCAGTACTCAAGCAGCACAAGGAATGGTTGTACAATCAAATGAATTAGCACAAACATCAACAGCAATAACTCAAATGAGTGCTTCTATTCATGAAGTTGCTCAAAATACTGAACAAGCGTCTACTGCTGCCGACAAAGCTAATAGTGAAGCCGAAAACGGCGTAAGAGTAATCCAAGAAACCATAGATGCCATTAATACCTTAGCAGATAATATTGATCAGGCTGTCACAGGTACTGAAACATTAAAAGAAAATAGCAACGCTATTACAAACATATTAGATGTGATTCGTGGTATTTCCGATCAAACGAATTTATTAGCTTTAAACGCCGCGATTGAGGCAGCACGTGCGGGCGAGTATGGACGAGGTTTTGCAGTTGTTGCCGATGAAGTACGGACGCTAGCTGGTAGAACGCAAAATGCTACAGTTGAAATTCAAAAAATGATGGAGTTAATTCAATCAGGTATAAATGATGTTAGTGATGCTATGATCTCAAGCCAAAGTCACGCTGTAAATGCGGTTGAACACTCTCAACAATCAGGGGATGTACTCACTTCCATTACGGAAGCGGCTAATGAAATCACTAATATGAGTGGTCAAATTGCAGCTTCAGTTGAAGAACAATCAGTAGTTGCAGAGCAGGTTTCTAAAAGTATCATAAATATTAGCGACGTGGCAAATGAAGCGTCTCAAGGTGCTCAAAGTCTTTCTGAAACGGGATCTAGACTTGCTGCAATGTCTAAAGAAATGCATTTAATTATTGAGCATTATCAACTCGATGAAGATAGATTTAATCAACAAGAAAAATCATTACAGCTTCTTTCTTGGCAAGCAGAACATAATATTGGCATAGATGAAGCGGATCGCCAGCATAAAAAAATGCTAGACATGATGAATGTCGTGCATATTTTAAGCGCACAAAAGCATAGTAGTTGTTCTATTAATCAAGCGCTTGGTGTCTTAATTTCTTATACTGAAGTTCATTTTGATTGGGAAGAAACGTTTTTTGATGGGTATCAATACCCTAAATCACAAGAGCATAAAAAACACCATGCATCATTAATTCAAGAGTTACGAGAACATCAGAAAAACATAGCTATTGGCGATCAAAAAGCCATTGATAATGAATTATCTCAACTTAATAACTGGCTGATTGACCATATAAAATATGGTGATCGAGATTATGCTAAGTACTTAGCTAATCACGAAGACTATAAAAATTCAACTTCGAGTAACAATAACGTTGTACCAATATTAACAAAGAGTTCTTTACGTCAAGCTTAATACAAATACATAGGTGATCATTCTAAACTCGTATTTATATTTATAAATACGATATTTGATTAAATTTTTCAAAAAGGGATTTTATAAGCGACTAATATTGATTTTGAGCTGTCAAAGCTAAGATGTTTTCTTGAGCGTCAACAAGCTGCTGATTGACCACTTTATGATGTTTAACCGTTTGCTCTAGCGCAATGTAGCATATTGCACTGTGCTGTTCAGCAATCATTATATTAGTCTCTCCCTTAATAATTGCTTGTATAGCAGCAACACCCATTTTGGTTGCTAATAACCTATCTTTGGGTACTGGCGATCCGCCGCGTTGAATATGCCCTAATACACAAGCGGTACAGTCAATACTCGCCGCTTGGTTTAATTCTTTAGCAAGTTCTATAGCTCCACCTGGCCAGAGGTTTTCAGCAATCACTATAATATAACTACTGTGGTGATTTTCTTGTGCTGCCTTTATTTCATCAGCTAGTTGTTGTAACTTAGTTTGCTTGTCTTCAACCGAAAAGTTTTCAAAAGAGAGTACTTGCTCTGCACCGCAGGCTATTCCTACATTGAAAGTTATATGACCACTATGTCGTCCCATTAATTCAACAATAAAAATCCGTTCAAAAGCATCAGCGGTATCACGAATTTTATCAATAGCTTCAATAGCGGTATTTACTGCTGTAGCAAAGCCTATCGTGAAATCAGTGCCATCAAGATCATTATCAATTGTTCCAGGAATACCAATTAATTGCCCTTGCCAATGTTCTTTTAACGCCAGTAAACCATGAAAAGAGCCATCGCCACCAATCACAATAAGTGCATCAATATTTTCTGAGATTAACGTTTTAGCCGCTTGCTTAATGCCTTCTTCTGTTTTCATTTGGGCACAGCGAGCACTTTTTAAAATAGTGCCGCCACGATGAATTATATGGCTAACATCATTGAGGGTTAAAAGCTGTGTATGGTTAATATTATCAGCGCACACTAGACCGTTGTAGCCATGATAAAAACCAATTATATCAATATGGTAATGATGTGCTGCTAACACAACAGACCGAATGGCCGCATTCATACCTGGAGCATCACCACCACTGGTTAAAATTGCAATACGTTTAATACTTATCATGTTGATAGCTATTTTCTCAATATATACATTAAGAAAACTATAGCATTACAGCTAGTGTTTATCATTGTTCAATAATAATGTTTATGAATAATTCACTGAAACAGGAATGGTTAGTATCTTGCGCCCTTGGTGCTTCAACCAAAAATAAACGCCCACGAAACACAGCAATACAGCAGCAATATAAACACTTGCCATTAACGGTGCTGCAAAAAAGTTACCCACTTGAAAACACAGTGTCGCCATTAAATAAGCTAGTAAAAAACTCCAAATAGCGGCAAAACCAGCCCAACGGCCTCCAACTTCATTTTTTATTGCACCCATGGCAGCAATACATGGTGTATATAAAAGAATAAAGAGTAAATAACTAAAGGCTCCTAACTGACCAACAAAAGCTGCCTGCATGACTTGATAAGTACTTAATTCAACCTCTTGCTCTATAGCAACTGCTTCTAAATCACTTAAATCGCCAACATCTATTCCTAAAGGATCATCAGGTGAAATGCCTAATAAGTTTTCTTTAACACTAGCGGTTGCTTCATGCCAGCTTGTAAGGATTGACGGCTCATCTGCATCGGCACTATCAGTTGGTGAATATAAACTATTAAAAGTGGCAACTAGGACTTCTTTAGCGAAAATACCCGTAATAATACCGACGCCTGCTTGCCAGTTCTCTTCTTTTATCCCCATAGGAACGAGTATTGGCATCACCACTTTTGCGCTTTGACTTAAAATAGATTTTTCACTATCTTGATGACCAAAACTGCCATCAGTACCAATAGAATTTAAAAAATTAAGCAAACAAACTACAATAACAATAGTCTTACCTGCGCCAGTAACAAAACTATAAGTTCGTTGCCATACTCGCTTACTGATTATAATAAGCTTAGGTACTTCATATGGTGGTAACTCCATAATATTGAGTGAAGCCGTACCACAAAGTACTGTTTTTTTAAGAAGAAACCCTGTAAAAATAGCCGCAACAATACCAATCAAATATAAAAGAAAGACTAAGTTTTGACCACTTTCAGGGAAGAATGCAGCGGCAAATAAAGCATAAACAGGTAAACGAGCACCACACGACATAAAAGGTGCCATCATAATAGTTGTTATACGCTCTCGCTCACTATCAAGTACTCGTGCGGACATTACTGCAGGTACTGTACAGCCAAAACCGACAATAAGTGGCACAAAAGCTTTGCCTGGCAAGCCAATTTTTTGCATCAAGCTGTCAACAACAAAAGCTGCACGGGCTAAATATCCTGAATTTTCTAATAAAGATAAACCTATAAATAAGCAGGCAATAACAGGAATGAAAGTAGCTACCGTTTGTATACCACTACCCACCCCCTCAACAAGAGTAAGAATCCACTGAGGCAAGTTTAAAGGAGCAAGAAAATGAAGCGGATAGGATACAAAAATGCTACCACTAAGAATGTCAAAAAAATCTATAAAAGCACTGCCAACATTAATAGCAAACATAAAGAGTAAATACATCATCCCTAAAAATATCGGCACACCTATAATAGGGTGAAGCACAATGTTATCTAGCGTATCTGAAATATGGGCTCCGCCACCAGTAACACTAACACGAGAGAGAATATCACTAATATAATCTTGTCTCGCTTGAATAGAAGTAGGTTTTTCTGTGAAGACTTTAGTTTTCGTCTCTGTTGTATTTTGTTTTACTTGCTCCTGCTCTGGTGTTTTCAAAGGTGATAAGTGCAACAAGCTCCGTTCAATAACTCCAAATGTGTTTTTATCTTGGGCACTAATAGCAACCACAGGGCAGCCTAACTCTTCACTTAATTTATCAATATCAACTAGCATGTATTTTTGTCTGTCGGTCTTATTTAACACGACTATCATAGGAATACCTAATTCAAGCAGTTGCGTAGTAAGATAAAGTTGACGACTAATTTGGTTAATATCAATAACATTAATCAAATAATCAATATTATTTTGTTGAATAAATTGTTGGGAAATAGTTAAATCTTGCCCTTGTTCACCACGTTGGGTTAGTGAGCTTAAACCAGGTAAATCAGAGAGAAATACATCAACATTATTTAGCTGAAGTGGTAATTTTTTTGCGGCAACGGTAACACCTGAAAAATTACCAACATTTTGTTTAGGCGCTGCTTTATTACGAGATGATAATAAATTAAATAATGTGCTTTTGCCCGAATTAGCAAAACCAACAAGGGCATAATGTTGCCCTTTTTTAGGTATATAAGTAGGTAAGTCAGCTTCTTTCTTAGAAGATAACGGGGATGATGACGACTTAGAACAACAACTCATGAAGAAAACTCATAAAAGGTTTACTGAATACTACTTTGCAAAAATAACCTAAGCACCAACAACTTGAATTTGCTCTGCAATAGAGCGTTGAATACTTATTTTAGTGTTATGAAGTCGATAAGCTAGAGGGCCATTAAATGGTGCTTTATGGGCTAAAGCTACTTCAGTACGTAATGCAAACCCTTGCTCTAACAATTGAGCAGATAGCGTTTCATCTAACGGTAAAGCGCTAATTTTAACAACCTGATTTTTTGCTATATCACCTAAAGTCATTTTATTTACCTTTTTGCTACGACTATCACTGCATCATTATTAACAATAAAAGTGGTTAGTAAAATACCTACGGAATATTCTCATAAACTAAAACTTAAAAACTTAACTTTAAGAAGATCTAAAGCCAATCGCTAAAGGTTAATGAGAATTACTATTATTTGCATTCTACACTGAGATAAGAGAAGACACAATAAAAACAATTATTGTTCACATCTTAGTTGATATTGATCAATGAAAAGGTATCAAGGAAGTTTTGCACTCCCCTGACACGCTGCTTAGGGTATATACCAACTATAATTCTGGCAGTTTTACTTATTCGCTTACTGTAGTGCCTTCATCTATA
>Ga0209826_1000647_pt1 | contig 24743 bp, 24 predicted proteins | sample GOMGulsemesocosm_5_FD_184637 | JGI IMG/M metagenome (GOLD analysis project Ga0209826, IMG submission 184637) | Methane-oxidizing microbial communities from mesocosms in the Gulf of Mexico - GOM15C Gulf of Mexico (SPAdes) (version 2) | ecosystem: Environmental > Aquatic > Marine > Cold seeps... | reverse complement strand
AGGTTAAAGGAGTTTTTGAGAAGTTATGGGACAAACCAAACATAGGCAATAAAACCATAGATAATCCCATAATAGTAACTCCTATATACCCAGCAACGATTAAATATACATGTGCTTTTAACAAAACCATTACATCAACACTCAACACACCCGCATACGTCAAGGCCATGACAATGCCAAATACCAATCCACACAATAAAAAGACATTGGCAATTACCACAGTTTTTACGATTAAAGAAAAAGTCTCTACTTTTTTTAAAGTGATAAAAATATTTAAAGTAAAAATAGACATGGCAATTAATACAAAAGTACCTCCGTAGGGTAAGAAAGTGCTGTTTACATAAAAACCAACCACCATTAAGAGTGTACCTATTAACAACAGCGGCCAGATTATATAAAATAGCTCAACGGCCCAATGCCCTACTTCAAGAACAACGGGTACTAATTGTGCCATAGCACCAAAAATTATCATCATCACAAAACCCAATAAAAACAAATGAACCCAAGATAATACAGAAGCATCCAAGTTATTTATTGTGCTTATCTCAAAACTCAATGTTAACACTGCTGTAGTCAAATAAACAAGAATACCTACAATAAAATAAGGGACTATTAGTTTAAATGGTGGTGCAAAATCTCTTGTAATACTAAACATTACTATCTTACCCGCAAGAAGTTTGAGTTAAATCTGCCTTCTCACTTTCATCTTCAAGATAAGAAAATACTACTTTAGCTCGTCCATCTTCTAATTCTTCAATCTCATGAGTGAAGTTCTGATTAACTTTTCCAAATAAACCACCTGGTACTCTGTGATTAATCATAATCAGTTTTTTATTAGTAGCATCTAATAAACCAAGTCCTGCCATAGCATTTATCATGGGTTCAGGGGCTGCTGTCATTGATGTGTCAAAATAATAGTAGTGCACTCCATTTTCTTTATACTCAAAAAAATCGACTGTTGTTCCCTCGATTTCAATTTTAACTGCGTTGCTTGGAAGTAAATTCATATTGAATCCTTATTCATTTTTAAAATTATAGTTTTTTTTACACAAACTTTCATTGATTGGCGTCAATAAAATTGCACAACTTGGTACAATAAGCGATTTTTGTGTATAATTCGCAAATTATAGATACAAAAGGTAAGTTTCCTCATGCAAAAAAATCAAACTGTCACCACACTTTTAGATGCCCTTCCTCATATTAAAAAGTTTTATGGGAAAACCATTGTTATTAAATACGGTGGTTCAGCACAAACCAGTCCAGAATTAAAAGAAAAGTTTGCGCAAGATATAGTTTTATTATCCCTTGTTGGAATCAAACCTGTCATAGTTCATGGTGGTGGTGCTCGTATTTCTGAGTTATTAGAAAAACTAGAAATCACATCTGAATTTATTGATGGTCAAAGAGTTACCTCTGAAGATACCATGAGAGTAGTTGAAATGGTATTAAGTGGTGAGATTAACAAAAATATCACTTCTTTATTAAATCATCATGGTACTAAAGCAATTGGAATTTCAGGAAAAGACTCTGGATGTATCAAGGCGATTCCAAAAGATGGTGGTAAGTTTGGATACACAGGTACTATTACCAATGTAAATGCCGACATGATAAATGATTTGATCAAAGAAGGTTATATTCCAGTAATCGCGCCAATTGCTGATAGTGCAGCACCTAATCATCCTGGTTTTAATATCAATGCTGATATCGCTGCTAGTGAAATAGCCTCGGCTTTAAATGCTCAAAAAGTTATATTTTTAACTGATATTGTTGGAGTTTTAAATAAAGACAAAGAACTATTAACTTCATTGGATAAAGAAGAAGTTGAAGCATATAAAAAAGATGGAACTATTGCAGGTGGGATGATTCCTAAAGTTGATTCTTGTATTGACTCTATTCACAATGGTGTGAATAAAGCACATATTATTGATGGACGAGTTGAGCATTCAATATTACTTGAATTATTTACAAGTGATGGAATAGGTACTCAGTTTTTAAGAAGAGACAATCCTAACAATGGAATAGACATAGATAAATTATTAAGTGAAGAGAGCTAAGATGAATTTTATAGAAACAAGAGGAAACGACGGAAGTAAAAGTACACAAGTTGCATTTTCAGATGCAATTTTAAACCCAAGTGCATCATTTGGTGGATTGTATGTACCTGAATCTTTACCCAACTTAGGGGAAGCATTTATTGCTAAACATATCAATACTTCTTACAAAGAATTGGCTTATGATATTTTAAAAGCATTTGAAATTGATATTGAAGATGAAGATATTAACAATGCCTTAGACTTATACGATAACTTTGATGATAAGAATGATCCTTGTCCAGTAGTTAAAGTAAAAGATGATTTATTTGTTCAAGAACAATATCATGGTCCCACAAGAGCTTTTAAAGATATGGCGCTTCAACCTTTTGGCTCAATCCTGTCTTCTATTGCTAAAAAAAGAGGTGAAGAATACCTTATTCTTGCTGCAACTTCAGGAGATACAGGACCAGCAGCTCTTAATACTTTTAAAAACAAAGAAGGAATTAAAGTTGCTTGTATGTATCCAAGTGGAGGTACAAGTGATGTACAAAGACTTCAAATGGTTACTGAAGACGGTTCAAACCTAAAAGTAATTGGAATTGAAGGAAACTTTGATGACGCGCAACATGCACTTAAAAATCTATTAAACTCTCAAACATTTAAAGATGAACTAGAGAATGATGGTATCAAACTAAGTGCAGCTAACTCAGTAAACTTTGGAAGAATTATTTTTCAAATTGTTTATCATGTTCACTCTTATATTCAGTTATTAAAACAAAATGAAATTACATTAGGTGAGAAAATCTATTTAATCGTTCCAAGTGGTAACTTTGGAAATGCATTAGGTGGTTATTATGCCCAAAAAATGGGTATTCCAATTGAGAAAATTTTAATTGCGTCAAATGAAAACAATATTCTAACACAGTGGATTAACGATGGTATTTATGATATCAACGACAAAAAACTCGTCTTAACAAATTCTCCTGCAATGGATATTTTAAAATCTTCAAATATTGAAAGAATCTTATTTCACATGTTTGGAGCTGAACGAACAAAAGAATTGTTTGATAATCTAAATGACAATTTGAAATTTGAACTTACAAAAGAAGAAGCTACGCAGCTACAAGATATATTCTCAGCAGTTCATTGTGATGATACATTTGGATTAAAAACTATTAAAACATTTTTAGATGATGGCTATTTAATGGATCCTCATACAGCAACGTGTTTAAAAGCATATAATCATCTAAAAGACAAAGACTTAAAAGCTGTTATGTATTCAACAGCAGAATGGACGAAGTTTTCACCAACAGTATTAAATGCCCTTAATGTTGATCAAAAAAAATACAATGATAAAGAAGCTTTAACGCAAATATCACAAAAATACAATGCCACTATTCCACAAATGGTTAACGATATTTTTGAAGCTGAAATACTACATGACAGTGTTGTTCAAAAAGAAAATATAGAAAAAGAAATCGTCAACTTTATTAGAGGAAATTAATTCCTCTAATAATAACTATCATCTCATATAAGCTCTCCATTATAATACCCTCAAAATGAGTAGTAATACCCCATATAAGTAGCAAAACAATAGCAAATTGACCTGAGTCATTACATTTTAATACAATTATCAATATAATCTATGGATTTTATTTTAAAATAAGGAAGATAAATGTCTAACAACACAAATAGACGTAGTTTTATCGGATTCTCATTTGCGGCAGTTGCAGCAGCAGGTGGAGTTGGTGCACTTGTTGGTATGAAACAAGCATGGGATCCATTGCCAAGTGTACTTGCTGGTGGATTCACTAAAGTAGATTTAAGTACGTTAAAAGCGGGAGACCCTATTACAGTTGAGTGGAGAGGGAAACCAGTTTTTATACTTAAAAAAACTGCACAAATGGAAAAGTCTGATAGAGACCTAGTAGTTGGTAGTGACAGATTTACTGTCGTTATTGGACTTTGTACACATCTTGGATGTATTCCGGCATGGAAAAAAGAGAATTGGAAATGTGCCTGTCACGGGGGTGCATTTGATGCAAGTGGTAAGCAAGTATTTGGACCACCACCAAAGCCTCTTATTTTACCTCAATTTTCTATTAATGGTACTGCACTTGTTCTTGGTGAAACAGGACCTGAATACAAAAAACTTTTAACAGCACAAGCATAAGGGGAGTTTGAATATGGCAAAAATTACAAAAGCAAACTCTGTTGGAGAGTGGTTTGACCAAAGGTTAAATACGACAGCTCTTAACAAAGTGATGATGACTGAATACTGGATCCCAAAAGATATTAACTTCTTATGGGCAATGGGTGTTGTTTTAGCAGTAACATTTAAACTGTTAATTATTAGTGGTATTTTCTTACTTATGTATTACAAACCAGATGTTAATTTAGCATTTGATTCTGTTAACTATACAATTATGCAAGAAGTTAAATACGGTTGGTTATTTAGACATATGCATGGTGTTGCGGCATCTGTTATTTTCTTGATTATATATATACATATGTTCACAGGAATTTACTACGGTTCATACAAAAAAGGTAGAGAGATGATTTGGATCTCTGGTATGCTTTTATTTGTAACTTTTTCTGCAGCTGGATTTTCTGGATATATGCTTCCTTGGGGACAAATGTCTTATTGGGCAGCTTCAGTAATTACTAACTTATTTGCTGGTGGTTCTTTAGAAGCTTGGGGACTTGTTGAATGGATTAGAGGTGGATTTACAGTTAATGATGCTACTCTAACTAGATTCTTTATGTTACATGTATTCTTATTACCTTTAGCAATTATTGGTATTATTGCTCTACATTTTTATTCATTAAGAATTCCTCACGTTAATACTCAAAATTCTGAAGAATTAGACTTTGACGCTGAAGCTGAAAAGTATTTAGCAGGAAATAAAAAAAGTGCTAAGGTTATTCCTTTCTGGCCTGTCTTTTTATCTAAAGATTTTGCTGTATTAAGTGTTTTCTTAATCTTCTATTTTTACTTAGTATTTTTCCATTTTGGATTTGCAATGGATCCTGTTAACTTTGACCCAGCAGATAACTTAAAAACACCTGCACACATCTACCCAGAGTGGTATTTCTTATGGTCTTATGAAACACTAAGAGGACCTTTCTTCGATATGTTTGGAATGAAAGCTGCTGATATTGGACTAATTATTTTTGGTCTTGCACAAGGTATATTCTTGGTATTCCCATTCTTAGATAGAGATCCAGATATTTTACCAGCACACAAAAGACCATTATTCAGAATTTGGTTCTGGATTATGATTATAGATTTAATTATACTTTCAGTATTTGGTAAACTACCTCCATTAGCTGTAACAGAGGGTACATGGTATCAAATATATTTTGATAATGCACACATAGGATTCTATGCAACTATATTGTTTTTATTACTATGGGCAGCATTACCAATTATTACACGAATTGATGCAAAAAGAAGAGGAGCAGTATAATGAGAGAATTAAAAATACTTTTAGTACTTGTAGTTTTTACTGGTGCTTTATATTTTGGAGTTGAGCCATATGCACATACTCAATTACATAAAACAGTTGAGACTCCTGATTATACTTTTAAAGATGTAGATGGGCTTAAAGGTATGGCGGGAAATGCTAAATCAGGTGAAACTCTAGTTCAAAACAATTGTGTTGCATGTCACGCAATTGAAAAAGTTGGTTTTGCACAGTCTATGGACAATGCTACTTTAGCAGCATCATTCCAACTAACACCTCCTGATTTAAGTTCTTCAGGTTTAATATACAATGCGGACTATTTAGCTGCATTTATTAAAGACCCTGCAAAAGCTTCAAAAACTGAACATAAGTATCAAGATGGTGCAGCGCATCCAATGCCTGGATATGGTTGGATGCAACCTCAAGAGATTGCTGATATGGTTGCATACTTACAATCTATTGCTCCAAAAGAAATGACAAATAAAGCTGTTTTTGCTGACGCTTGTCAAAGATGTCACTCTATTAAATATGGTGATATGTTAAATGGAACAATGGCTTCATTTACACCTGACGCTGATATTAAAAAATATATGGGAACAACACCTCCTGATTTATCTCAATACATCAGAAGTAGAAGTGAACAATATTTACATGAATTAGTAAATGATCCTCAAAAACATTTAAGTGGTACTGCGATGCCAAGAGTTGGATTAACACAAGAAGCTGAAAACCAAGTAATTACTTACATGGCTGAAGTTGGTGATAGTTCAAGAGCTGAGAGAGCTGAGTTAGGACCTAAATTCTTAATTTACCTATTAGTATTCGCAATATTTGCTTGGTTATGGAAAGCAAAAATTTGGAGAGATTTACATTAGTATTTCTTCTTAAATTTACAAAGGGAGTTGGATTTTATCTAACTCCCTTTTTTTATGCTTGAAATATAATGATTTGAATATTAAAGATTATTTAGAATAAAGTTTAAAGTAGTATTTTTGAAGCTACACTAATAGCAGCCGTCTCACTTCTCAAAATCAGACTAGAATCCAATCCTAAGATATTTTCTTTTTTAAATAAAGTTCTTTCTTCTTTAGAAAACCCACCTTCTGTTCCAATTAACATAGTATCAAATTGTGCTGAATTTGCAAGGGTGTTTTCACTAAAGTCAAGAATTTTAGTTTCAGGATATTGTTTGAGAAATACTTCTAAACTTTCACAGATTTCTAGTTTCATCAAAGTACTACGTCCACATTGCTGAGAAGAATTGATTAGAATTTTTTTAAGTTTTTCTAAATTGGGTTTAAAGTTCTTTTGTGAATACGTTGAATAAACAAAAGTAATTTGATTAACTCCTATTTCATTTAAAGAACTTATATGTTTTTCAACCGTCTTAGGGTCAACCATAGACCATCCAAGGTGAAAATTATGTTTTGACTTCACAATTTTTTCTGCTTTAGATTCAAAAGATAACACTGCATCTCGTTTACTTATATTTTTAAGAAGATATTTGTAAAGATATTTGTCTTTTAAATTTCTAAAATAAATAAGATCATCAATTTTATGCCGTCTGGCTTTGATAAGGTATCTATAAATATCATCAGATATAGTTAAAGTATCATCTCCACAACTGTCAAGATATGTAAATTGCATTAAAAAATCTTAGAAATAAAATAGACAAAGAATAACACAGAAATTTCTATGATGTAAATCTTTTTTGCATAAGTATAAAACTGTTTTTGTAACTCAACATCTGCAGTTTTGATAACTCTCATCTTTTTATATCTCTTGATCTCAATAACCAAGATGAATATTCCAGCAAAAATCATTAAAATAACTGTAGGACTTAAGTCCTTTATGTAAGCAGAAACTATCATTCCTGTATAAATAATCATCGCATTGACAACATGATATAAAGGGGTAGTCATTCTAAGTAGTTTGGCCAGTTTTACAAAGTCTTTTACAACCAACACAGCACCCAAATTAAATAACATCACTGCCAATAACACATAGATCATAAAAACATGCGTTGTAATTGAATCACTCATAATATCCATAAATTATCTCACTTTTAAAATTTTTCGCTATTATAGCAAAAATAAACCCAATTGAAAAGACATAAAATGGCTGTAAATGTAAATGAAGCTTTAGATATTATTTATCAAAACAGCTTTAAAGTAAAATTTGAAATTATCCCAATAGAAAACTGTTTAGGTAGGGTTTGCGCCCAAGAACTTTTTGCGGTTCACAGCTTACCAAAATTTGATAATTCTGCGATGGATGGATACGCAATACTGTTTCAGGATTTGGATAATACATTAGAAGTTTCTCATAAAATTTTTGCAGGAGATGATGTAACTTTTAATCTAGAACAAAATACTTGTGCAAAAATTATGACAGGAGCAAAAATACCCCTCAATGCAACTGCTGTAATCCCGCAAGAATGTGTAGAAGTTCTTGATAATAATCAAATTAAAGTACCCAAAGACATTAAGAAATTTCAACATATTAGATTTATTGGTGAAGATATCAAAGAAGGTAAGATTTTAATACAAATTGGTACTGAAATTAACTTTGCACAAATAACACTTTTGGCTTCACAAGGAACTACTCATCTTAAGGTCTTTAAAAAACCAAAAGTCATAGTATTTTCTAGTGGAGAAGAATTGAAGTTACATTATGAGAATATAAAAGATTATCAAATTTATAATTCAAACACACCTACTTTTCTTAGTAGAGTAAAAGAGTTGGGTTGTGAAGCTTCTTTTATTGGAGGAGCAAGAGATACTGTAGAGTCTATTTCGCAATTTATAGAAAGCTCTCTTGATGCTGATTTGATTATCACCTCAGGAGGAGTTAGTGTGGGAGAAGCAGATTTCACTCGCGATGCTTTTAATACCTTTGATTTTCAAGTACTTTTTGATGGTATTAAAATAAAACCAGGGAAACCAACTATGTTTGGGAAGATAGGTAATACGTTGGTCCTAAACCTACCAGGCAATCCACTTGCATCTTCAATGATATTTGAGATGTTTGGGAAAATTATTATTCAGCTACTACTTGGAAGTAAAGATATTTACCACAATGCAATTAGGTGTAAATTATCTGATGATTTAAACACAAGAGCAGGAAGAACAACCTTAATACCAGGTAATTTTGATGGGGAATACTTCACAGTTTCTAGTAAAGTAGGTCCTGGGATGGTGAGTATATTGAGTATTTGCAATAGTTTTTTGGTTTTAGATGAAAATGTAGAGAAACTTAAATCACAGCAAGAAATAAAAATACTACCAATTAATTGGAAGTTTTTCAGTAAGAATAAAAAGGAATATATAACTAAATGAATAAGGCAATTTTTAAAAATGACTAAAAAAAGAGCAATTTGTATTTTAAGTGGTGGTATGGATTCAACCCTATCTACTTATATTGCAAAAAATGAAGACTACGACATCATACCCGTACATTTTAACTATGGACAAAGAACGGAAAAAAGAGAACTAAAAGCTTTTAGGGATATTTGCAAAGAATTGAACTTGAAAAATATCTATGAAATTGATATTCCTTTTTTTACTCAAATTGGGGCTTCTGCATTAACAGACACTAAAATAGATGTGCCTGTGGATGGAGTTGAACCTGGCGTTCCCATCACATATGTACCCTTTAGAAATGGTATCTTCTTATCAATTGCCACTGCAATTGCAGAAAAAGAAAAAGCAAGTGCTCTTTTTATTGGAGTAGTTGAAGAAGATAGTAGTGGTTATCCTGATTGCACGGATGATTTTATTGATAAGATGACTCAGAGTATTAATGAAGGAACAAAAGAAGAGACAAAACTTGAAATAATTACTCCATTAGTTAAGCTAACAAAAAGTCAAATAGTTTCTTATGCAGTAGATTTAGGTGTCAAGTTAGAGTTAACTTGGAGTTGCTACAAAGAAGAAGATGAGGCATGTGGTCTTTGTGATAGCTGTCGTTTAAGATTAAATGGATTCAAACAAGCTGGAATTATAGATAACATTCCATACAAGGTTTAAAATGAAATGGGTAATATCTAAAGAATTTGATTTTTGTTATGGTCATAGAGTTTGGTCTCAGGAGCTAAATGTTGAGTATGCACTAGATGACTGTTTAATGTGTCGACATCTTCATGGGCACCAGGGTAAAATCAAAGTTTCTCTTGAAGATGACAAACTAAAAGGTGGAATGGTTACAGACTTTAAACATCTTAATTGGTTTAAAAAGTTCCTCGATGACACATTGGATCATCGTTTCATTATTGATATCAATGATCCTTTATTTGAAACATTATTGCCTTTATATCAAAATAAAAAAAATCTCATTTCTTTTGATGAGGGTTATCAACTTCCAGATATGAATCTTGTGCAAGATGAACCTACACATATTAAGGAGCTCTATGAGGGATATGTGATTGTTGATTTTGTTCCAACCAGTGAAAATTTATCTGCGTGGCTTTTAAAAATTGTACAAAAGAAAATGTCAAAAATAAATGTTCATGTATCTAAAGTTGAATTTTGGGAAACACCAAAAAGTAAAAGCACCGTTCATGCTTGATATTACTGAAATCTTTGGACCAACCATCCAAGGAGAAGGTAAAAAACTAGGAAGTCCTTCAATTTTTATTCGATTTGGAAAATGTAACTTAAGCTGTAAAGGTTTTGAGGTTGAATATACCACACCCAGTGGTGAAAAGAAATATAGTTGTGATTCTTATTATGCTTCAGACTCTGAATTTAAAGATTATTGGACAAGATATGATAACTATAAAGAGATTGTTACCCAAGTCAAAAAACTAGAATCCAAAAACTATAAACCCGATATAGTAATAACAGGTGGAGAACCTTTGTTATATTGGAGAGATGAAGAATTCCAAAAACTACTGGAATATTATATTAATAACTTCTATAACGTGACCATTGAAACCAATGCAACTATAGATATAGAAATTTCTAAAGAATATCAAAGAAAAATCCTTTTTTCAATGAGTGTTAAACTAAGTAACAGTGATGAATCACTTAAAAAAAGGGTAAACACAAAAGCATTAACCAATATTATTCAAAATATAGATGATTGTTATTTAAAATTTGTGCTCTCTCGTGAATGTATTGGCACATCCAAAAGTGAAATTGAATCCATTTTAAAACAAATACCCAAAGTCAATGTATATTTAATGCCACTAGGAGATACCGTTGAAACACTAAATCAAAATAGTGAAGTGGTCATTGATTTTGCAATTCAAAACGGTTATTTATATTCAGATAGATTACACATTCGTATTTGGAATGATAAAAGAGGCGTATAGTTAATTTAAACTATTAAAGCTGTAAGGCAAAACATTGTAGAATTGCAAAATTTTACGAAATGATAAGGAAAACAGATGAAATTTACTGGAAAGAACGTTTTAGTAACAGGAGCTAGCCGAGGTATTGGTGCTCAAATTGCAAAATCTTTAGCTGGTTTTGGTCTAAAAGTATGGATAAACTACAGAAGTGGAGCTGAAGCTGCAGATAAAATCAAAGAAGAAATTGAAAATGCAGGTGGTAGTGCTGCAGTTATTCAAGCGGATGTTACAGTTGAAGCTGAGTTTTTAGCTGCTATTAAAACAATCATTGATGCTGATGGTGAATTATCATACCTAGTAAATAATGCAGGAATTACAAGAGATAAATTGGCACTTCGAATGAGTGTTGATGATTTTAATGATGTAATTTCTGCAAATCTTACTTCTTCTTTTATTGGTTGTAAAGCCGCATTAAAAGTTATGGGTAAAAAAAGATTTGGTTCTGTTGTAAATATTTCATCAATTGTTGGAGAAATGGGAAATGCCGGTCAAACCAACTATGCAGCTTCTAAAGGTGGCTTAAATGCGATGACTAAGTCTTTCGCAAAAGAGGCAGCTGCGAGAAGTATTAGATATAATGCAGTAACACCAGGGTTTATTGCAACAGATATGACTGAAGAATTAAAAGATGAAGTTAAAGAAGAATACATTAGAAATATTCCACTAAAAAGATTTGGTCAAGCTTCAGAAGTAGCTGAAGCAGTGGCGTTTCTACTAAGTGATCATTCAAGTTATATCACAGGAGAAATTCTAAAAGTTAATGGTGGTTTATACGTATAAGCAAATAGTTTGTAGTTATTAAAAGAGGATTTAAAATCTTTTTGATATAATACGGAGATAATTTTACAAAAGGAAAAGAAATGGCATTATTAGATGACGTTAAAGAAGTAGTAGTTGAGCAATTAGATTGTGATCCAGCAGAAGTTAAAGAAGATTCAAAGTTTATTGAAGACTTAGGTGCAGATTCACTAGATGTAGTTGAGTTAGTTATGGCTTTAGAAGAAAAATTTGATATTGAAATCCCAGATGAAGATGCTGAAGGTATTTTAACTGTTCAAGACGCTATTAAATACGTTGAAGACAACGCTTAAAAACGAGTCATTCTATTAAGTAAAAGGTCAGGAAAACTGACTTTTTATTTAAAATATTGAGTTTTACATAGGTTAAAACTAAAATTGAATATTTTAAATAAGATTATATGGAGCATGGATTAATGAAAAGAGTTGTAATAACTGGAATGGGTACAATAAATGCTGTTGGAAGTAATGTTGAAGACTCATTTAAAGCAGTTGTAAATGGGGAATGTGGAATTGACAAAATTACACTATTTGATGCCTCTGAATTCTCAGTGCGAATTGCTGGAGAAGTAAAAGATTTTGATCCTACTACTGTAATGGATAAAAAAGAAGTAAAAAAAGCAGATAGATTTATTCAATTGGGTCTTAAAGCTTCGCAAGAAGCAATGAGAGATTGTGGACTTGCCAATGAAGATGGAAAAGTAGATGCTTCAATTGCTGATAGATTTGGAATTATTTCTGCATCTGGAATTGGTGGACTAGGAACTATACAAAAAAACTCAATTGTCTGTGAAAATAGAGGTCCTAAAAAAATCTCACCATTTTTCATTCCTTCTTCTTTAGTAAATATGCTTGGAGGATTTGTTTCAATAGCACACGGTCTTAAAGGACCAAGTCTGTCACATGTGACAGCTTGTGCAGCTTCAACTCATGCCATTGCAGATGCTACTAAAACTATTATGCTAAATGGTGCAGATAGAATTTTGGTTGTTGGTGCTGAGAGTGCTGTTTGTGGTGCTGGTGTTGGTGGATTTGCTGCAATGAAAGCATTATCTACACGAAACGATGATCCTAAAAAAGCTTCTAGACCATTTGATACAGACAGAGATGGTTTTGTAATGGGTGAAGGTGCAGGTGCACTTGTACTTGAAACTTTAGAATCAGCACAAGCACGTGGTGCTAAAATTTACGCAGAAGTGATTGGTTTTGGAGAAAGTGGTGATGCAAATCATATTACTGCACCTGTTATGGATGGTCCGTTAAGAGCAATGAAAGCTGCTTTTGCAATGGCAAAAGATATTACAGGTGTTGAGCCGAAAATTGATTATGTAAACACTCATGGAACATCTACACCTGTTGGAGATGTAAATGAAACTAAAGCAATCAAAGAAGTATTTGGTGGGGTTGAAAACTGTCCTCCTGTTACTTCAACTAAAGGTCAAATCGGACATTGTTTAGGAGCTGCAGGTGCTATAGAAGCAATTTTTGCAATTAAAGCCTTAAATGAAGGTATAATTCCTCCAACAATTAATATTGAAAATCAAGATCCTGAATGTGATTTAGATTATGTTCCAAATGTATCAAGAGAGCTTGAATTAACAACAGTTATGAGTAACAATTTTGGATTTGGTGGAACTAACGGTTCTGTAATTTTCAAGAAATTTAGCTAACTTAAATATAGACACTATAAGGGCTTAAGTAATTAAGCCCTTTTTTTTAAAGGAATCCATTGGCTACTTATTTAAATTTTGAAGAAAAAATTAAAAAAATAGAAGAAGAAATCACAGTTGCTAGAAATAGAGCTGATGAACATGCAGTAGAAATTCTAAATCACAAACTTAAAAAAGAAGTTGAGAAGACTTTTAAAAACTTAAATGATTATCAAAAGCTTCAACTTGCAAGGCACCCAGACCGTCCTTATGCCTTAGACTACATAAGAGACCTGATGACCGATGCCTACGAGATTCACGGAGATAGACACTTTTATGATGATAATGCCATTGTCTGTTACCTAGGATATATAGGAACTGAAAAAGTGATGGTTATTGGAGAGCAAAAAGGAAGAGGAACTAAGAATAAACTCAAAAGAAATTTTGGTATGCCCAATCCTGAAGGTTATAGAAAAGCTTTAAGAGCAGCTAAAATGGCTGAAAAATTTCAAATTCCTATTTTGATGTTAGTGGACACCCCAGGTGCTTATCCTGGTTTAGGTGCAGAAGAGCGAAATCAAAGTGAAGCAATTGCTAGAAACTTATTTGAGTTTTCTGACTTAAATACAATTACAGTATCTGTTGTAATTGGAGAAGGGGGAAGTGGTGGTGCACTTGCTATCTCAGTTGCTGATAAACTTGCAATGATGAGATATTCTGTTTATGCAGTTATTTCTCCTGAAGGATGTGCTGCAATTTTATGGAATGACCCAGCGCAAGCAGAAACAGCGGCAAATTCATTGAAAATAACAGCTGATGCATTAAAAGAATTAGATTTAATTGATGATATCATTAATGAACCTCTAATTGGTGCTCACAGAAGAAAAGAAATTGCCATTCAAGAATTGGGTGCATATTTTTTAACTTCACTTGAAGAGTTAAGACAATTAACCCCTCAACAAAGATACTCAAAAAGATATGAAAAGCTTATGTCTTTAGGAGAATTTTCTGATAAATAAGTATCTATAATGATCTTTAAAATAATATTTAAAGATCATTCTTATTTATTTAGAAACTAATCGACCTACTCTCTGACCTGCTAAAATATGAAAATGCAGATGTGGCACTTCTTGACCACCATTTGTTCCAATATTTGTAACCAGTCTATACCCATCCTTTTCCACATTTAATTTTTTTGTCACTTCTTGAATAAATGGTGTTATATTACTCATAGTTTGAGGGCTTACTTGCGCAAATGACTCAACATGTACTTTTGGTATTACAATAGTATGTATTTTACTTTGAGGGTTTATATCTTCAAAAGCTAAAAATTCTTCATTTTCTAAGACAGTATTATTGGGTATTTCTCCATTAACAATTTTACAAAATATACACATAAATTTCCTTTTAATTTTATTCTTTTTATTATAGCAAATGAAATTTAAAACAATGATATACATAGACATACAAGCTATAAATTCTAATTAACTTTACCACGAAACCAAACTGTAATAAATATTTAAGTATAATACCAAAATTTATAAATACAAACGTATACGGAGAACTTAATTGAAAGAGTGGCTAAACAAAATTGAATCAGCAGATTCAACTGAAATTTTAGAAAACTTTAGAGTAGAAACTCTAGGTAAAAAAGGAATTTTAACTTTAGAATTTTCTAAACTTAAAGATATTCCAAATACTGAAAAAAAAGCTTTTGCACAAAACCTTAATGAACAAAAATCTTTAATCAATTCTGCTTTAGAGAAACGAAAAGAAATTTTAGTTCAATTGGAATTAGACAAAAAATTGGAAGCTGAAAAAATTGATGTTACTAAATTTAATAACAACTTATCATGTGGAGCTGTACATCCAGTAGTTGACACTATGGATAGAGTCATCACATATTTTCAAAACTTGAATTTTTCAGTTGAAGAAGGACCTCTTGTAGAAGATGACTTTCATAACTTTGAAGCACTTAATCTTCCAAAGTATCACCCTGCTCGTGATATGCAAGATACTTTTTACAATAAAGATTACACACTTTTAAGAACACATACTTCTCCTGTACAAATTAGAACAATGTTAAAACAAGGTGCTCCAATTAGAATGATTGCTCCAGGAACTGTTTTTAGAAAAGATTTTGATATTACACATACACCAATGTTTCATCAAGTAGAAGCTTTGGTTGTTGATAAAGCTGACAAAATCTCTTTCGCAAACCTAAAGCATGTACTAGAAGAATTTTTACATCATATGTTCGGAGATGTTGAAGTTCGATTTCGACCATCGTTTTTCCCATTCACAGAACCATCAGCTGAAGTAGATATTTCTTGCGTGTTTTGTAAGAGTGAAGGATGTCGTGTTTGTTCACATACAGGTTGGTTAGAAGTACTTGGATGTGGGATTGTTGATGAAAATGTTTTTAAAGCTGTTGGGTACGAAAATGTTTCTGGGTACGCCTTTGGATTAGGAATTGAAAGATTTGCAATGCTAATTCATAATATCGGAGATTTAAGATCTCTATTTGAGAGTGATTTAAGATTATTAGGACAATTTAAATGATTATAACAAGAGCATGGATACAAGAATTTATTGATATTTCTAAAATAACAACACCTGACATTTGTAAAACTTTAAACTCAATTGGACTTGAAGTTGATAGTGTGGAAAAAATCAGTATTGCAGACAATGTTGTTGTTGGTTATGTTACAAAAAAAGAGAAGCACCCCGATGCAGATAAATTGTCTGTATGTCAAGTAGACTTAGGTGAGCAAACTGTTCAAATAGTATGTGGAGCTAAAAATGTAGCACAAAACCAATATGTCCCCGTGGCAGTTGTTGGTTGTCAACTTTCACCCGATTTTAAAATTAAAAAAGCAAAACTTCGTGGATTGGAAAGCAATGGTATGATTTGCTCTTCAGAAGAGCTTGGACTGCCAAAACTCAGTGACGGAATTTTAGAACTAGATGACTCAATAGGAGAATTGATTCTTGGTAAAGAGCTTAATGAATATAAATTATTTAATGATGATATTATAGAAATTGAGTTAACAGCTAATAGAGGTGACTGCTTAAGTATCAATGGCGTTGCACGTGAATTATCAACGTGTTACAAACTTCCATTTAATGAATTTGAGAAAAATTTAAACTACAACGAAATTGGAATTGGGCAAGTTATTGAAATAGAGTGTGACAGTAATACTGATTCATCACTTATTTATAAAGCAGTAGATTTTAGTGAATTCAAAATGCCTCTTTTACAACAATTAAGAGTGGGTACAATTGATAAATATACTAACAATGACATCCAAAATATTATGCATTATGTTACACATACCAATGGGGTTTTATTTAATGCCTATGGTAAACATGAAACAGATTTAATTGATGATTTGTTGACACTTCATATCAAAAAGGACAAAGAAGGTTTTGACAGCGTTTACGGGAAAAAACTTTTAAGTACTATTGGAGTTGAAAACAATAAAATTGAGACTAGTGAAACCACTTATATTGTTGAAGCAAACTATACTGATCCTGATTTACTATCAAGAAAAATCTTTGAAAAAAAGAAAAAAGCTGGGGATGTATTTTATAAAAGCTCACGTGGAAGTGAACCTCATATCGTTCAAGGTATTGATTACTTTACAACTCTAGTTTCTGCACTGGGAGCTAAAATTTACAAGGGCAGCGAATCTTTTATCGAAGACAAAGAAAAGCTTACAATAGATATTAATACAAAAAAAGTAAATTCAATCATCGGACAAACTGTTCCAAAAGCGAAAGTTGAAATCATATTAAGCTCTCTTGGATTTAAAGTTAAAGATGGAGGGAATAATGTTCTTAGTATTCAAATTCCATTATATAGACATGACATTAAAAATATTGCTGATGTAACAGAAGAAATTGTTAGAATTATTGGTATTGATAATATTAAATCTAAGCCCTTGGTTATTGAAGAAGTAAATAGAATCAATAAAACTTCTAATGACCTTATTAAAAAAAATAAATTAAGAGCAAAAGCAATTTCTAATGGATTCTTTGAAACTTTAACTTATGTATTTTCTTCAAGAGAAAACTTAAGTAAATATGGCTTTGAAGTAGTTGCAGATAAAAAAGATATTTTAAATCCAATTACTCAAGAACTAAATACATTTAGAACTACAATTTTACTAAACCTAGTAGAAGCATCTGCTAATAACTTTAAACTAGGACTTAAAAGAGTAGCCTTATTTGAAATTGGTACCGTATTTGATAAAAAAAGAGATGAATCTAAAAAAATATCTTTTATTTATAGTGGTGATAAAGAAGATGAGTGTTTCACGAATGCAGGGAAACCTGAAGAAATGTCCTTTTTTAATTTTGCAAAAAAAGTACTTAATGTAACGGGACAATTTGAGATTGAACCAATGTCATCACTTCCAAATAAATTTATTCATCCTTATCAAAATGGAAGCGTAATAATTGATGGTGTAATAGTAGGTTATATCTCTAAACTTCATCCAAGTATTGCTTCAGAGTTTGATTTACCAAATAGTTTTGTTGCTGAAATTGATTTTGATCTAATCAAAAACCCTTTGATAAAAGCTGAGTCATTTTCAAAATTTCAAAATTCAAAAAAAGATTTAAGTATTATTGCACCAAAAAATATGCAGTATTCAAGAATAAAAAAAGTAATTAGAAATATTAGTGATGACAATATCAAACAATTTAATTTAGTTGATATTTACAGTGATGAAAAATTAGGTGAAAATGAAAGTTTAACCATTAGATTTGTTTTACAAAAAGATGATAAAACAATGGAAGAAGAGGATATCACACAAACAATGGATAATATCCTTGTTACATTGAACAATGAACTTGGTATTGGACTTAGAGAATAATGAAAAGTTTTAATATAGAAGCATTAAAAAAACCTTTCAATATTACTATTGATAATATTGCAAGTGATAAGTCAATCTCACATAGATGTGCAATGTTTTCACTTCTTAGTGATAAGCCATCATACATTAAAAACTTTTTAACAGCAGAAGATACTTTAAATACTCTTTCAATAGTTGAACAATTGGGTGCAATTATTGAAAGAGACGGTTCAAGTGTAAAAATAACTCCACCAAAAGAATTAAGTGAACCAAAAAATGTATTAGATTGTGGTAATAGCGGTACTGCAATGAGATTATTTTGTGGTTTTTTATCATCTCTAGAAGGAAGTTTTGTTTTAACAGGTGATAAGTATTTAAATATTAGACCTATGAATAGAGTAGCACTTCCATTAAGAAGTATCGGTGCATTCATTGATGGAAGAGAAAATGGAAATAAAGCCCCCCTATTTATTAAAGGTGCTTCTTTAAAGTCTTTTTCTTATGAATCACCAGTTGACTCAGCACAAGTTAAATCGGCAATGATACTTGCAGCACTAAGAGCAAACGACATATCAAAGTATAAAGAAAATGAACTCACACGTGATCATACCGAGAGAATGTTAGCAGGTATGGGTGCAAAGATACACACTAATGATGAAGGTTTTATAGAAATACAACCTTTAAGCGGTCCGTTAAAACCACTTGATATTACAGTTCCAACAGATCCTTCTTCAGCATTTTTCTTCGCAACAGCAGCAGCTGTTGTACCAGGATCTCAAGTTACCATTAAAAATGTTACTCTTAATCCTACTAGGATAGAAGCTTACAAAGTACTTCAAAGAATGGGTGCGGATGTTGAATTTATACAAGTGGAAAATGTTTATGAACCAATAGGTGATATCATAATTAAACATAATAAACTTGAAGCAGTAGTTGTAGAGGAAAACATTTCTTGGCTAATAGATGAGCTTCCTGCCTTATCAATAGCAATGAGCCAGGCAAAAGGCACTTCTGTTGTTAAAAATGCCAAAGAGTTAAGAGTTAAAGAAAGTGATAGAATAAAATCAGTGGTTAATAACTTAGATTTATGTGGTATAAAATACAACGAGTTTGAAGATGGGTATGAAGTCATTGGAGGAACACTAAGAAAAGCAAAAATTGATTCTCATGGAGATCATAGAATTGCCATGAGTTTTTCAATTGCTGGTCTACTTTGTGGAATGGATATTAATGATACAGATTGTATTTTAACATCTTTTCCAAATTTTGAAGACCTATTGAATGAACTTAAAAAATAGTAATTCAAGATATATTAGGAATTTAAAATGAAATTAAAACTTGCATCAAGTTATGGTTTTTGTTTTGGTGTTAAACGAGCAATTACCATAGCTGAAAACTATACAAAATCTGCAACTATGGGTCCACTTATTCATAATCAAGATGAGATTAATAGACTCAAAAGTGATTATAATATTGGACTGTACACGACACTTGAGGAAGTTAAAGATAATGATACCGTGATTATCAGAACTCATGGTATCCCAAAAAATGATTTAAAAGCGTTAAAACAAAAAGATGCAAAAGTTATCAATGCTACTTGCCCTTTTGTGACTACCCCTCAACAAATTGTGAAAAAAATGTCTGAAAAAGAATACAGTATTGTCATTTTTGGAGATGAATCACATCCTGAAGTTAAGGGTGTAAAAAGTTATGGAGATGATGTACATACAGTATTAGAGCCAAGTGATTTTGAAAAACTAAGCTTTAAATATGACAAAATAGCAACAGTAGCACAAACAACAAAGAAAAAAGAAAAATATTTAGAAATTGTAAACTATTTAATTTTAAAATACAAAGAAGTCCGTGTTTTTAATACAATTTGTGACGCGACTTTTGAAAATCAAGCAGCAGCAAGAGAACTATCTTCTGAAGTAGATGTTATGGTTGTTATTGGAGGAAAAGAATCTTCTAATACAAAACAACTACATGACATTTGTACTGAAAACTGTCCTGATAGTTATTTGATTGAAAATCATGCAGATCTTGATTTAGTATGGTTTAAAAACAAAAAAATTTGTGGAATCACCGCTGGTGCGTCAACACCTGATTGGATTATTCAGGAAGTTGTTGACAAAATTCAAACAATTTAACTCTAGATTTATTCCTTGAGAGAGTAAAACTACTCTCTCAAAACACTCTCAAAACTATACATTTCACATTAAAAAAATTTCTATTCTATACATTTAAGCATTTTTACGATATAATCGTCGGAAAATAACGGTTAATACGAAGGAATAATATGGGTATCGAAGATATTGAAATTGGTGAAGACTTTGATTTTGAGCAAATGCTTAATGAGTCTTTCGAGAATAGTGAAAACAACTCGATTGTAGATGGTGTAATTGTAGAGATTACAGATGAAAGTGTACTTGTTGACGTTGGTCAAAAAATTGAAGGTAAATTATATTTATCTGAAATTACAGTAAATGGTGAAGTTAAGTATAAAGCAGGTGATGTAATTCCTGTTATTATTACTGGTGTTAGAGGTGAAAGACCCTCAATTTCACATAGAAAAGTTTTACAAAAAGCTAAGTTTGATGATTTCATCAAACTACACGGTGAAAATGTTGAAGAAGTTACAATTGAAGGTAAAATTACTTCTGTTAAAAAAAGAGGCGGATTTATCATTGAAGATGAAGAAGGTTGTGAATACTTCATGCCAATGGCTCAATCATACTTAAAACCAATTGGTGCAATTGGTAAAAAAGTAAAAGCTAAAGTTATCAAAATTAATGAAGCTCAAAGTTCAATCATTGTTTCAAGAAAAAAATTAATTGAAGATGGAAAAGCTGAAAAAGACACTAAAGTTGCTGAAATTTTAGAAAAAAATGAACCAGTAAATGGTATCATCAAAAAAATTACTTCTTATGGTATGTTTGTTGATATTGGTGGAATTGATGGACTTGTAAACTACAATGAAATCTCTTACAAAGGTCCAGTTAATCCAGCAAATTATTATGATGAGGGTGATGAAGTTTCTGTTACAGTATTATCTTATGACAAAACTAAACAACACTTATCATTATCAATCAAAGCAGCCTTACCAAATCCTTGGGAAGAAATCAGAGACGAATTAGATGTAGGTGATACTATTACTGTTACAGTTTCTAACTTCGAATCTTACGGTGCATTTGTTGACCTAGGAAATGATATTGAAGGTTTATTACATGTTTCTGAAATTTCATGGAACAAAAACCTTAAAAACCCTAAAGATGTTTTAGTTCTTGGTTCTGAAATTAACGTTGAAGTTGTAGAACTTGATGTTGATAAAAGAAGATTAAGAGTAAGTTTAAAATCTCTTCAAGAAAAACCTTTCGCTAAATTTGTAAAAGAAAATAAAGTAGGTGATATTGTTAACGGTAAAGTTGCAACAATTACTGACTTTGGTGCTTTTGTTACAATTGGTGATGTTGATGGTCTATTACATAATGAAGAAACTTCATGGGAAAACAACACTAAATGTAAAACACTTTACAAAAAAGGTGATGAAATTGAAGCTAAAATCATTAAAATTGATAGAGAAAAAGAAAATATTTCTTTAAGTGTAAAAGAAATTTCTGAATCTCCAGCTCAAAAATTCCAAGCTGAACACAAAATGGGTGATATCATTAAAGGAACAATCAAAGATTTAAAAGACTTTGGTTTATTCATAAAAATTTCTGATAACTTAGATGGTTTAGTAAGAAAAGAAGACTTTGGTCCATTAGAAGAAGCTGATATTAAAGCTGGTGATGAAATCGAAGCTGTATTGGTAAATATTGATACTAAAAGAAATAGAATCAGATTATCAATCAAAAGATTAGAAACTCAAAAAAACAGAGAAATTTTAGATTCAGTAAATGACACATCAGCTATGACATTAGGTGATATATTAAAAGACCAAATTAAATAATTCAAGGATATTTTGAATGAGTAAACATACAATTGTAGTTTGTGACCATATACACGAATGTGGATTGGACATATTAAAAACTACAGAAGATGTAAATTACATTTATGCAGCGGATATTGATAAAACAGAACTTTTAGATGTTATTAAAAATGCAGAAGTAGCAATAACTAGAAGTTCGACAGATGTTGATGAGAAGTTTTTAAGTGCAGCAGTGAACTTAAAAGCTATCATCAGAGCTGGTGTTGGGTATGATAATGTAGATATGGAAGGTTGTAGCAAGAGAGGGATTATTGCTATGAACGTTCCAACTGCAAACACTATAGCAGCTGTTGAATTAACTATGACACATATTCTTTCTTGTATGAGAAAACTACCATACGCACACAATCAGTTAAAAGAACAAAGAATCTGGAAACGAGAAGATTGGTATGGTCAAGAATTATTTGGTAAAAAACTTGGTGTAATTGGATTTGGTAATATAGGACATCGAGTTGCACTTCGTGCAAAATCTTTTGAAATGGATGTTGTGGCTTATGACCCATATATAGCTTCAACAAAAGCAACAGATTTAGATATAGAGTATACAAAAAACTTTGAAGATATTTTAGCTTGTGATATTATTACAATTCATACACCAAAAAATAAAGAAACAATCAATATTATTGGTGAAGATGAGATTGCAAAAATGAAAGATGGCGTGATTTTAATTAACTGTGCAAGAGGTGGTTTATATAATGAAGCTGCTCTTTACAATAATTTGAAATCTGGAAAAATTGGAATGGCTGGAATTGATGTATTTATATCTGAGCCTGCTACTTCTAATCCGCTTTTAGATTTAGATAATATAACTGTAACTGCACATTTAGGTGCAAATACAAAAGAATCTCAGAGAAAGATTGCACAACAAGCAGCTGAAAATGCTATTGAAGCTGCTCGTGGAATTGCATTTCCAAACGCATTAAACTTGCCAATTGATGAATCAAAAATTCCTTCATTTGTTAAACCGTATATTGAACTAACTCAAAAAATGGCATTCTTAAGTGCTCAAATAGACAAAAGTGTAATTCGATCACTTTGTATTAGTGCAGAAGGTGAGATTGGAGATTATTTAGACTCACTTAGTACTTTTGCTTGTCTTGGAGCACTTTCAGTCGCTTGTGGTGATGAAATCAATTATGTTAATGCGAATTTCTTGGCTGAAGAAAAGGGAATTACAATTAGTAATGAAACTTATTCAAACCAAGGCGGATATAAAAACAAAGTTACCGTTAAATTAACCACAGATAATGGAATTCATACAATTTCTGGAACGATTTTTAATGAAGATGTTCAAAGAATTGTAGCAATTAATGGTTATGAATTTGATATTGAACCAAAGGGAAATATGATTTTAATTAGAAATTCAGATGTTCCTGGTGTAATTGGAGAAGTTGGTCAAATTCTTGGAGATAGTAATATTAATATCTCTGACTTTAGATTGTCAAGAAAAAAAGAGAGTGCTTTAGCAGTGATTTTAGTAGATGAAACTGTAAGCACTAACTTATTAGAAAAATTAAATAATATCGAAGCTGCAAATACTGTGGCTTACGCTGAAATTTAAGGAGAACTTATGGCTTTAGGAATGAGTGATTTAAAAAAAGGTATGAAGATTGAAGTGGATGGAATTCCATATAAAATTACAGATTATGCACATGTTAAACCTGGTAAAGGTGCTGCATTTGTAAGATGTAAAATCAAAAACTTTTTAAATTCTAAAACTATTGAAAAAACATTTCATGCAGGTGATAAATTTGGAACTCCAGATTTAGAACAAAAAACTATGCAGTTTTTATATGATGACGGTGACATGTTACAATTCATGGATACTTCATCTTATGAGCAAATTGGATTAACATATGACCAAGTTGGTGATTCTGAAAAATGGATTATTGATGGTATGAATGTTGATATGATGTTTTACAATGGTAATGCTATCACAGTTGAACCACCAATGACTGTTGAAATGAAAATTGTTGAGACACCGCCAAACTTTAAAGGTGATTCTCAAGGTGGTAAAAAACCTGCTACTTTAGAGTGTGGTGCTGTTGTACAAATTCCCTTTCACTTAGTTGAAGGTGATTTTATTAAGTGTGATACTAGAACGGGTGAATACTTAGAAAAAGTAAAATAAAGTAAAAGGATAAGCTTTGTCGTAATAATCTGCGATAAAGCTTTCTTTTCTTCAGTCACTTATTGACATAAGTTCCTTCCTCAAATAAAACTCTCTCTTGATTCTTCCAACAAATCTTACACTTTTATAAATACTCATTTTTAGATTTTATCTAAATTATCAATTGAAAAACTGTTGTGATAGTCATTACAACTTATTATATATTTTTTTCTTTTACTTAACACTAAATACATCCATGTTTCAAATATTAGGAAACCTAAAATAAATTGTATGTATTCGAATTAACTAAATAACTAAACAGAAAACCTTAACTCAGAAATACCAATGGATTTATTAAAAATAAAAGCTTGATTAACGTTTTCTTTGATTCTCTTACTTTAGTATTCTTACTACTACACCCACAAGTGTAGTAATACTTATTATTCGATTTTATCCATTATTATAAAAAGTTCATATTTTGGAT
>Ga0209826_1000646_pt1 | contig 24803 bp, 22 predicted proteins | sample GOMGulsemesocosm_5_FD_184637 | JGI IMG/M metagenome (GOLD analysis project Ga0209826, IMG submission 184637) | Methane-oxidizing microbial communities from mesocosms in the Gulf of Mexico - GOM15C Gulf of Mexico (SPAdes) (version 2) | ecosystem: Environmental > Aquatic > Marine > Cold seeps... | reverse complement strand
CGGGTTTTTACCAATCCAATTGATACTAGGTAGACGGTCGAGTGTTCCTGTTTGAACCGTTTCTGCATCGTTGCTCACAAACCCACCAAGAACCACACGGCTTCTCTTCAGTGCGTTAGCAAGTACTTCATCATTACTTTTAAGGTTCGATAGTTTATCCCGTGTTTCTTGGTCAATTCCGCGAAGACTTTTCGCAAGTAATGGGGGAGATAATCGATCCTCTTCTGGAAACACCATATCAAAACCAATGACCACAGCTCCCATTTTAGTAAGACGTTTTACCATCTCAGCTAACATATCTCGTGGCCACGGCCACTGTCCGATCCGTGACAAACTTTTTTCATCAATATCGATGACAACGACTGGGGAAACCTTATCGGGGGCACGAGGTGCGAGCCGCTGGTAGATGTCAAAAGATCTGTTGCGGACGCCTTCGACAATTGGCGAGTTAAAATAATGGATGGATAAGATCAGTACAAGGATGCTCCATGCCACTTTTTGTCCAATGGAGCCAAATAAAAATTGGTATGGCTTGAGAATAAATTTGGGCACACCCTTCCTCACAACAATCCTCCTATCGCTCTCTAAAGCTCTCGTGCCGCAGTCTCAAAACCGGTTGCAACAAGTATTGAAGAACTGGTTTCTTTCCTGTGTGCACGTCGACCATGGCTTGCATACCCGGAGAGACCAACATACCGGTCATCCCGCCATCCGCCTCTTTTTCAGTCTCAACAATTATTTTGAAAAAGGTTTGCCCATCTTTTTCAATTGTTGAATCTGCGGCAATATTTGCGATCTTCCCGCGCAGGCCCCCATAGGTGAAAAAATCATATGCGGTCAGCTTAACGGTCACATCCTGCCCAACTTCAACAAAGCCGCGATCAGACGGGCTAAGCTTCGCCTCCACCACCAGTTTATCGCTGGAGGGGACAATATCCATAACTGCATCACTTGGACGGACAATTCCACCGATTGTGTTATTGCGAACATTTTTCACGATGCCATCAATCGGGCTTCTAATTGTCGTTCTTGTCACCTGATCAACTGCAGTGATGAGCAATTCTTTCAGCCGGGCAATTTCAACCTCTGTCTCACTCAACTCCTCTTGAGCCTCACGGCGAAAATTAAGCCGCTCTTCCTTAATTTTTTCCTGAACCTCAGATGCGGCAGCCTGCGCACGTGGGATGGCAGGCCGGAGTGTTTTCACTTCTCCGGTCAACCGTGTGAGCTCGGTCTCAAGCTGTAGATGTTCAATTTTTGGTGTGAGGTTTGCTGCGAGAAGTTCTTTAGACATGGCAAACTTCCGCTGAGAAACTTCCATATCAGACGAAATCGCGGACAATTTAATGCGAAGTTGATCAACGTCTAGTTTCTTTTGCCGAGCCTTTTCCTTCAATATCCTTATTTTTGCTTCTACTTGAGCAATGCGGGCGTTGTGAACGTTTTGTTCTGCTTTCAAAACTGCGCGAATATTCGACTGGCTCTCAATTGGGTATTTGGGTGGATTTCCTTCGCTCTCCCCCACCAAACGGGCTCTCTTTATTTGAATTCCGGCTAACTGAATTTTAAGCCCTTCTTCGTTAATGGCGTTTACTGCCAAATCTAACTGCATCAAGGGATCATTTTTTTTAACAAGCGAGCCATCTTTCACATAGATTTTTTTAATTATGCCGCCTTCAAGGTGTTGAATGGTCTTCACCTGATTTTGCGGAACAATCTCACCAGATAACACAGCTACCTCTTCAAGTTCTGCATAATTGATCCAAACCACAAATACGATAATCAAGGCGACAATGAGCCAACCAAACATGCGCCAAGCTTTCAGTGGGTAAGCCCGCTCCAAAGTTGAAAACTTGTTCATACTCCCACCCGCGCGCTTCCATTAACATCGCTTTTTTCAACAGGAGCTTCATTTTTCGGACGTTTTTCTAGCGCTTGAAGAACTTCATCTTTCGGACCAGATATAATGATATTTTTCTTATCCAGAAGATGGAGATAAGACGTTACTCCGAGCAATACCGGAGAATGCGATACAACAATTATCGTGCAGCATTCTGAAAGCGATTGTAAAAGGCCCTTCAGTTGGATTTCTGCAAATCGATCTAAACTGGCCGATGGTTCATCAAAAATCAAAATTGGTGGTTCCCCAATAAGAGCCCGGGCAATGGCAATCCGTTGGCGAACACCTCCCGATAACGAACGCCCTGCCTCGCCGACATTTGTTGCATATCCATCCGGATAATCAGTTATTGTTTTATGAATTCCAACTTTTGTACAGGCGGCGATGATCTCTTCATCCGTTATATAATCTCGCTTACCTGAGATATTTTCTTTAATAGTTCCATCGACCAATACGGTCTCTTGTGGGACGTAACCGATCCAGTTTGTCAGTTGTTTTCGCGTGAATTGAGTTATGTCCGCCCCGTCTATGAGGATGCGTCCCTGATCAGCTAAATAAAGTCCCTTCATTAATTTAATTAGCGTACTTTTACCGCCACCGTTTGGTCCCATAATCATATGAACAGCATTTGCTGCAAACTTCGCGGACAGATTTTCAAGAACAAACTCGCCGTTCTCGATATATTTGAATGACACTTTCTCAAGAACGAGATTCCCCGTTGGCCGGTTCATCTGAATAGTCTCCGCCGTACGTTCCACCGGCAAACTCATCACCTCGTCGAGACGGTCCCTAGATTGTTTATAGGCAGTGAAGTTTTTCCAAGCCCCAACAAGCTGACTAAACGGGCCAATGACCCGGTTTGAGAGCATATTTGCCGCAATAAGCGCACCTATACTGAGTTGTTGATCTATGATAGCGAGAGCACCAAAAGTCGTAATAATAGCGGTCGTACCCAGCGTAAAGACTGTCCCCAGATTAATAAAGCCATCATGGGTCATACCGCGCTTCATGGCACTTTCGATATTGGTGGACTGAACGTCTTCCCAATAAGGAGCGATGCCAGCATCTAACGATAAAGCTTTCACCGTTCCCCGGCTGTTGATCATATCGCCAACAAGAGAGTCCCGAGAGCGTTGATCTTTTTTCTCATCCGCACTCGCTCGCCCGACAAGTTTTCCAGAAATAAGCGCCAATAAAATAAACACAGGAACAATAGAGACGAACACCCACGCAATTGGTTCGGCTATAATAAAAATCAAGACAATAAAAACCACCGCGAACGGCAGATCAATTAGGAGTAAAAACGGCGGACCTGCTATAGTATTTCTGACGGTATCCACATCCTTGAAAACCCCCTGCCAGTAAACACCGGGCCGACTTTCCATAATCCGAAGAGGAAGTGCCCAGAATTTCTTCATTACAGTTTCACCAAGACTAATATCAATGCGCATGGCGGCTTTTTGTAAAAGCCTGCTTCTAATCTGGCGAAGAAGAAAATCAAACAGTAAAGCGATTAACACACCTGCAATCAGCCCCTGCAGGGTCGATATATTGCCAAATGCGACAACACGATTATAGACTTGAAGAACAAAAAGCGGGATTACGAGAGCAAGAATATTAATGAAGAAGGAATAGACAACAAGCTCCAGAAAAAGCGGGCGAACCTTGCTGCTTACTGAACTAAACCATGATTTTTGCTTTGGCATGCATCCCCCAATTCCCCGGCCACGCCATAGTCGATTTAACGCACTACTACTTAGTTTCTGACGACCATAAAACTTGCTTATACTGAAAATACATACTGATCTATTCACCACCGGCGCTATACGCGTTTTTATTCTTAGTGGTTGTCAAACATCTTATATTTATAAAACTAAATCAATTATTATCTATAGAGATGACGATCTGTAGTTTTCGCGGAGAGTAAAACAACTCAATCACACGGACGAATTTGACAACTGATTGGGGAGGGTGTTTATCTTAAATACTGTATATTTGCATTAATCCCCGGGCAGGTGCCCGGGGATTAATAAGAGTTACTGGCGAATGCCTTCGATGGACATGTAGATTTCTACATTTGCTGAAGCGGGACCTAAATTCATCATTCCGTAATCAGCAATAGCAAATTCTGTACGGCCTTCAAAACCTTGACGGTATCCACCCCATGGATCTTTGCCGCCGCCGATGTGAGAAACTTCAAATGAGATTGGTTTAGTAATTCCCTTCAAAGTGAAATCGCCATGCATCATAGCTTTACCATTTCCGAGATCTTCAAATTTAGTGCTCCTAAATGTAGCCGTTGGCCATTTGGAAACATCAAGAAAGTCGCCGCTGCGAAGATGTTTATCACGTTCTGCATGGTTTGAATCAACACTTGCAGTTTCAATTGTCACATTGATTTTGGACGCTTCAGGTTTGTTTTCATCAAGATCAAAATTTCCTTCAAACGTATTAAAACGACCCAGCAACCAAGAATAACCCAGGTGTTTAATTTTGAACTGAACAAAAGAATGCGCCCCTTTTGTATCAAGCGTGTAAGTTTCCGCCTGCGCTGGCGCAACTGCGGTTGTAAATACAAGGCTTAAACCAAGCAATGCAGAGCGAATGAATTTAGTGTTCATAACGTTTTCCTATCAACTAACTGAATGTAAATGAGATTTTATGGCTTGAGCATTCGCACAAGAGTTCGATCTTTGTTTATGAAATGATGTTTAAGAGCAGCCAGCGCATGAGCGGCGGCGACAATTATTATACCGAAGGCGAGAAGCTCATGAATTTCCCCAGCAATATCTTCCATACCTTTATTGGCTGGAAAGATTGCTGGAATTTCAAACCAATTAAAGACATCTATGCCTCTGCCATCGGCTGTTGAAATCAGATACCCAGAAACAATCAAGGCAAATGGAATAAGATAAAGAACGATATGAGCCAAATGTCCCAATTTATCTTCCCAACGTGTTACGCCAGGAGCTGCCTCTGGAGTGATGTTCACCTGCCGCCAAATAACGCGGTAGCTTAGCAACACTGCAAAAATAAAGCCGACACTTTTGTGAATGTGAGGAGCTGATTTGTACCATTCATGAGAATAATTCAAATCCACCATAAAGAGACCTAATGCAAACATACCAATAACGATCAAAGCCATGATCCAATGATTGGCGATAGTTAATAATCCATAACTGGATTTGCTGTTAATAAACTTCATACTGGCCTCACACTATTCGTACCGGATTATTTAAAGATGTAGTTGATGTTGATATAATGAAAGTATAATTTCCATATCATCTCGATAGTTTTTTTTAAACAAGATGTGAGTGAAATTGTGACGCTTGAACAGTTAAAAGTTTTATGTGCAATCGTGGATAAGGGAAGCTTCAGAGCCGCAGCACAAACCCTACATCGCAGTCAGTCTGCAGTCAGTATTGCGATCCGTAATCTTGAAGAAGAACTCAGCGTAAATTTGTTCAATCGCGATGAATATCGCGCAGCGCTAACCGATCAAGGGCGGTCTCTATATCAAAAAGCCCAGCGTGTATTGTCACAAGCTGACGAGTTCTCTGCTCTTGCAAAAAACTACTCAATGGGTGACGAGCCAAAATTGAGCCTTGCCATAAGTGCAGCGGCACCGCTTGAAGAAATCATGGGAATACTGAAAATCGTTACGCAAGAAGCCCCTGCAACGACTTTAACTCTGCTTGTTGAAAATTTGAACGGTCCTGTGGAACGGTTGATGGATGACGATGCAGACATTGCTATTGCTGAATCTTATCGCAATCCCATCAGTGGATACGAGAATGTGGAAATTGCACGTATCTCCTTTGTACCAGTTGTATCAGCTGGATCACCGCTCGCGGCATTAGCGTCAACTTTGACTGAAGCCGACATGGAAGATCAGACACAAATTGTCGTCCGTGACACCAGTCGCCATATTGAAAAAGTAACGGGCGGCATCTTAAAATCAAACGCCAATTGGTTTGTAAATGATTTCATTATGAAGAAAAGAATTATCTCACTGGGAATGGGTTGGGGGCGCCTGCCGACCCATTTAGTCCAAGATGAGATTAAAAATGGGACGCTAATTGTTTTAAATTCGGCCGAATTCCAACCCCTGAGTTTTGGCGTTCAGATGATTAGAAAGAAGAATAAAATTTATGGTCCCGTGGCGTCCCGGCTTTGGGATTTACTTCAACATATGAGCCAAGATCAGTCCGAAAATCAGCCCTCGAATAAATCTGGGATTGGCACTAAATCATAACCAGCCTGTTTTAACCGCTCGGTCACCCGGACAGCAATGGCAAGTGCGCCCGCACTATCACCGTGAACACAGATGCTATGAATAGGTGTTTCAATTCCAACGCCGGACTGAGTGATGATTTTACCAGCCTCAATAAACGAGAGGACTTGATCCGCACTTTGTTCAGGATCGTGAATAACCGCTCCCGGTTCTGAACGCGGTGTGAGATTTGCGTTTTCATCATAGGTTCGATCCGCAAAAATTTCAGCGGCCGTAACCAAACCTAATTCAACACCCGCTTGAAACAATTTTGAACAAGCTGGTGCCAGCAGGATCAAATTTGGAGATACAGATTTAACAGCGCGGGCAATCGCTAGCGCCATGTCTATATCCACACACGCCATGTTGTTGAGGGCCCCATGTGGCTTAACATGCGTGACAGATGTTCCCCGGCTGGAAGCAATACTCATCAGTGCACCTATTTGGTAGACAACCATAGCCTCTAATTCGTTTAGAGGTATGGACATCTTACGCCGGCCAAACCCTTGTAAATCTGGAAAAGACGGATGCGCACCAATACTCACCCCTTTTTCAGCGGCAAGTCTTGTGGTCTCACTCATAACCAATGGGTCGCCAGCGTGATAACCACAAGCAATATTTGCGGATTTCACCACGTCTAGCATTGCGGCATCATTCCCAAGGGAATATGTACCGAAGCTCTCTCCCATATCGGCATTTAGATTAATTTTTTTCATCATTATGTATCCTCTAAACGTCCGGGAAAATGGCCAGGACTATGTGCGTCGACAACACCACTAATCAGATTTGAGCCGTGGAGAGCTACTAAGTTAATAGCCCCTTCTCCATAATAATTTTGGATGGAGTGCGCGCATGTTTCAATGTATTTTTCAAGATCATTATACTTGGCTTGGGCCTGTTCCAGCGTCACCGATTTAAACTTAATATCTGCGCCTGGCCCCAATTGCCCCAACCGAAATAAGTCAGCTGAAATGACCGTCGCAATTTTCGGATAGCCGCCAACCAAATGACAATCCGCTCCCAGAATAATCGGCAGACCATTTCCGGGGATTTGAATAGCACCCGCAACCAGTCCATCTGAAATCAAATCATTGCCTTTTTCAGGGAGCGAGTTTACTGGTGTGCCCTCAAGACGAATACCCATTCGGTCCACATCAGAACTTACCTTAAAGCTATTACTTACGAAGCCCGTCACCGCCTCATCAGAGAAATAGTCGTCTTGCGGCCCAAGGATTACATGCAATAAATCTGTCGAAACTTGAGGCGCTTTATTCATGATTTTTTCAAATTCACGCGGCGTCGCTTTTGTTTTTAGTTTCAATATGTCATTTGCTTGTAAAAGAGATCCGTTGGTGCCGCCAATACCAGCCCGTGCATATGTTGATGTGCTGTTCAAAACAGGCATCAGTTGCAAACCACCTTCAATCGTCAGATACCCACTCGCCCCTTTACTAAGCGGCATCACTTTCAGAGTATCACCCTCATTCAAGGTTACAGTTTGCCAAGGCGATACATGTTCTTTTTCTTGGGTTTGTGCTCTGGTCAATTCCGCTGCGGCATCAGCCGCAAGCCCAATACAAACACTTCCTGCTTCAGCCTTAACTGTCGGTCCCAAAAACCGAAATTCAATGGCGGCCTCATAAGGGTCATTTCCGACGAGCGCATTGCCCAATCGCAAAAACACAGGATCAGCTGCCCCGCTCCGCGGCACGCCAAAACGTCCAAACCCAAATCGCCCTTTGTCTTGAATAGACGACATCAATCCCGGCGATAGAATTTTCAAAGCTGCATCCATGTCAGCCCCTCTTCACTGAACGAAAACTGGTTGGATTTAGCTGACCGCATGTCAAATCCGTTTCGAGCGTTTTAAAATCTTTTTCGCTAACAGCTTCGAACGAGACTTGCCCGCCCGGTGTCAACAAGCTGGGCTCAGCCCACGTAGAATTAAAGAGCGGAACCGGACATCTTCCGAGTAAATGCCAACCTCCAGGACTTTCCCATGGATAGATAGCCGTTTGGTCGTTGGCTATGGCAACTGAGCCCGCAGGAACCCGTAACCGTGGGCTTGTTCGTCTTGGAAAGCGTAAAATTTCAGGGAGTTCTGCCAAAAACGGAAACCCCGGTAAAAATCCAATAAATAAAATATCGTAAACCGTAGAGCTGTGAAGCTGGATAACCTCATTTACGCTCAATTTGGATCGTTGCGCCACCTCATCAAGGTCTGGTGCATATTCACCCTCATAACAAACCGGAAGTGTCCAAATTTCACCCGCCTCGGTGTTCTCAACAAACGGATCTTGCACCAGTTTTTCAACAGCACCCCGAACTTCCAAAAAATTCATTCGCGATGGATCGAGGCATACAGTTAAAGAGCGTGTCGCCGAAACAAGATCAATAATTCCATCCAAATGTCCGCCGTCGATTTCACTTTGAATTCGATTTCGGAGTTGCCGCACCTTTCGGGCTCCGGCAATTCCTGTCAAGGTCGGAAATTCAACGGTGAAGGACGCATCACCTAGCATTAAGAAACGATTTTCCAAGGTCAGACCCTATTTCCAATTTTAATGTAACGAGAGTAAGACGTCGGTTGTTTTTTTAATAGAACAATTTTGGTAACCATAACGCCAACTGAGGAAAAGCTATTAATAATGCAATCATTGCGAACATTGTAAGGACAAACGGTAATGCTCCGATCATAACATCTTTTAACACCCCACGGGAACGAATGGATTGCACCACAAACAAATTGACTCCTATTGGCGGTGTAATTAGCGCCGTTTCCAATAGAACCATTAGCAAAACACCGAACCAAACCGGATCATATCCCATTCCCACAACAATCGGAGTTACAATTGTAGCCGTCGTTATTAACATAGAGAATGTTTCCATAAAACAGCCAAGGATCAAATAGAAGGCAACGATCAATAGAAGCGTACCGAGGGGAGACAATCCAAGCGATATAATAAATTCTGTCAACTGAGCCGTCAAACCAATAGCTGTCAAAACGAAGTTCAAGAACACAGCGGCAATAATGATCAACATGATAATAGCGGTTGTTCGCATGGTTCCCCGAAAGACATCTTTCATCATACTAAAAGACAGGGTGCCGTGAAAAGCCGCGAGAATAAGGGCTGCGACTACGCCAAGAGAGGCCGCCTCAGTTGGTGTTGCCCAGCCTGCATATATAGATCCAACGACAACCAGAAAGATAAAAATGGGCGGAACCAAATGGATCAGATTCGAAAAACGCTCTGACCAAGAATATTTAGTCTTGTCCCCGCCCCAAGCCGGTTTGTATAGGCATGCAAGAATAATTGTCCCCATGAACAAACCCGCAAGGATAAGACCCGGAATAAACCCAGCTAAATAAAGCTCTGAGACCGATGTATTGGTGAGCAAGCCAAAAACGATGAGATTGATGGAAGGCGGAATTAAAATACCAAGCGTTCCACCCGCCGCAATCGTCCCCAAAAAGAGAGGTTCGTTATAATTGCGCTTATGCATTTCTGGTTCTGCAACCGTTCCAATTGTCGCCGCTGTCGCCACACTAGATCCAGAAGTGGCCGCAAACAACGCACTTGCTCCAATATTTGAATGCATCAATCCGCCGGGCAGCCAAGACAACCAACTTGCCATGGCTTCATACATACGAGTAGCGATGCCTGACCGCAATAATATCTCACCCAACATGATAAACATTGGAATAGCGACGAGAAGAAACTCAATGGAATTAGTCCAAACGATATCCCCGATAGCGCGGTGAATAGGCATACCTGTGAAAAAGTGAGCGACTGCTAGACCAAGCCAACCAAGAGCTGCAGCAACGGGTACACTTAAACCAATGAGCGCAAGAAGAATAAGTAAAGTAGCAATAAGCATAGATCAGTCCTTTTCACCAAGGCGCGCATCGTTGACGTCATCAAGATGGCTTGAAATTTCTGAGCCTTGAAGCTCGGTCTTTATCTCTTCATCCACCGAGGGGATTCCAATCAGATCAACAACGCGTTTATCGTCCCCTTTTACAAAAGCAACGAAGGATTGGGCGAGAAGAACTAACGCTGTAAGCAAGGCAAAACAAAGCGCCGCAAACCAGATTGTCTGAGGGATCGCTAGCAATGTTTGCAAGGGAGTTACTGAATGGCTACCAAACCTGAAAGCATCATATACGATATCAAAAGCAAAGTAACAAATCACACCGAACAAACCGGCGCTTAAAAGCATGCTCAAAAGATCTAGTATGCGCTGCAGTTTCTTTGGAAATTTATTGTAAACAATATCAATTCGAATATTTGCCCGGGTCAACAAAGCATAAGAGTATGCGCAAGCCGTCGAAATGGCGAAAACATAACCAGATATTTCATCAGCGCCAGCTATGGAGATGTTAAAAATTTTGCGCATTATGACATCATATGTCACCAAAAAAGCGGCTGATAACAAAGCCCAACCGCCGACTTGCACAATGATATGAATGAACAGACTTAAAGGATTACGCATTGGTTTTCTCGATTTTCTAGGCAGCCCAGCCGTGATCAATGAAAGACTGACGATATCACGGTTTGGAACGAAGATTATCTCCTCGCCCCAAACTGCAACAATTGCCCTTACTTAGATACAGCCTTCATATTCAAAACTTTACCAACTGTCGCATTCCAATTATCGGCGCAGTCTTTACCGCAACGCTCGGCCCAACGTGACAGAACAACTTCGTTTGCGATCTTGTTTCGAGCTTCCAAATCTGCGGCACTCGGTTCAACTAAGGTCATTCCGCCCACAGGGGAATTTTCGCCAAGCGGACATTCTGTTCCAGTTAAACAGGCGATTGCAACATCGTCCTCTTTCGCTGTGGCTTCCCACATATCGTCCGTCAATTTATCTAACCGGGTTTTCAAATCTACCTGTTGGGCATCTGACATGGAGTTCCATTTGTCCATGTTCATCGCACCGAAAGCAAGCCCCCAACCAACTCGCATTGTGTAGACATATTTTGCGGCTTGATACCATTTGGCGGAGTATGCCGACATGGTCCCTGTGATCGCGCAATCAACAACGCCTTTTTCAAGAGCGGGTATAACTTCGCCAAAAGAAACTGTTACTGACGTGCCTCCTGCTCCTTCTACGAAATCACCGAGCGAGGTCGCATATACCCTAACTTTCTTCCCTTTAAGATCATCAATTCCCGAAATTGGGCTTTTGCAATACATAATTTGGCTTGGGAACGGATATAGCTGAAGAAGCTTTGCGTTAAAGTATTTTGCAAACGCTGTCTCCAAAGTCGAGTAATAGGCTTCAGCAACTTTGCGCTCTGTTTTGATATCTTGAGTAACTGACGACAAATCGCCGCCTTCAAATATTGGATTTGCTGCTGCAACGTACCCTGGAAGACCATAGGCGTAATCGAAAACACCAGACTTCAGAAGACGCATAATTTCGAAACCTTTAAGTCCAAATTCTGAATAAGATCCAATGGTTGAAATGATGCTACCTTTTGTCTCTTTTGCCATGCCGCGCCAAAAGGGAGCTTCTCGGTCATTGTAGTTTGTCATGCTATTCCAGGTGCCGACGACACTCATTTTTACAGGTGCACTATCAGCGTGAACTCCCGTAGCCGACAGAGCAAACGTTGTCGCTATTCCAGCGGCAACGCCAAGTGTTTTCAGTTTTTTTAACATTTATAATCTCCCAATTAGATGTGCTTAAATTTCAATTTTCAGTCTGCTTATTTTCGTATAGATCCGCGCGCGGCATCCGCTCCTAAAATATCAGTGATCAACATTCGACCAGGTGCGTGGGTAATGCAGATGGACGGCTTTGCATTTTGAATAGCAATTTGAGGCGTCACACCACATGCCCAGAAAACAGGCACTTCACCCTCGTTAATGTCGGGCGGCTCCCCAAACTCAGGGTTGTTAATATCAGTGATACCGATAGCCAAAGGGTCCCCAAAATGAATGGGCGTGCCATGCGCTTGCGGAAAACGGCTGGTGATTTCGACCGCTCGAATTGCGTTTTCCACAGATAAGGGTCGCAAGGTTGCAACAATTTCACCGCTAAACGGGCCCGCTTCGACGGTTTGAATATTAGTTCGATACATCGGTACAGTTTTGTTTTTTTCGATATGACGTACCGGAATCCCTTCGGCCATCAAAGCTTCCTCAAACGAGAAGGAGCACCCTAAAATGAAGGTCACAAAATCCTCTTGCCATAAATCTGTTATGTGGCTGACATGATCGACAAGTTCACCGTTTTTGAAAACTTTGTATTGAGGAATATCGGTTCGAATATCAATGTCATGGCCCAGTGCCGGTAGGAATGGATCTCCGGCATCAGAGACCCCTATTAATGGGCACGGTTTTGGATTGCGCTGGCAAAACCTCAAAAAATCCGTCGCAAGTTCAGACGGAAGGATTGCCAAATTCCCCTGAAGGTAACCACCACTAAGGCCGGATGTATCCCCCATATACTGGTTATTGCGGATGGCATTTCGGACAACTTTCGGAGCTGCTTCACGTAATTTTTCTCGTGATGTCATATTTTGAGTTGCCCTTACTGATGAGTTGTTATCGTCATAAATCTTAAGTGACGGAACATTTACACAGCATATTGATAAAGGCGAACTCGATTTTTCTTTATCTAGTGATCACTTTTTTCTATCAGTCTTTTCATCAAAATCCATGGCAACCTCAAGAGCGAGAGCCGCAATCTTCTCTGCAAGGGGGTTAAGAGGTTCCCGTGGATAAGAGGCTGTAAAAGTGAGATCCGAAGGGTACCAAGTGCTGGCAACTTGCCTTAAAACACCTTGTTCAACTTCGTCCTTTATCAAGGCCAATGGCAGCATACCGATCCCCAACCCGTCGAGCGCCATTCGTTTACATGCCGCAAGAGATGCAGAAGGGAATAACCGCACCACATCAACATCTTCTTCTTTTGACAAAGCTTGAATTTCAGAAAAAGGGCGAGTGTTCCGTGCGTATGTCATTACGGGTTTTGACAATATATCTGTTATGGGGACAACCCCGTCGGGAAGATCGATATCTGGGTGGCAAACCCACGCCAGTTCAAAAGAACATAGATCAATATTTTGAATACTAAACTCAGATATTGGTCCCATCAAAAATGCCAAATCCAGCGACCTATTAATCAACTCATTTCGCATATTCGCTGTCACATCAACGGTTAGTTCAATATCGACATGCGGGAAATTTTTATGCACTTTTTGTAGGAAATCAGACAACCAGGAATGAACAATTGTCTCAGACACCCCTAATCGCAAGACGCCAGAGAGTGACGTCGTCTCGCAAGCGCGTTCCCGAAAGCGATCGGCCATAACCAGCATCTTCTGTGCATGCGGCAGCAGCTCAACCCCTTTAGGTGTCAGCTCGAAGGATCCTGCATGACGCGAAAAAAGCTCAACACCTAACGCTTCTTCCAAGGCAACGATCCGGGATGAGACTGCAGGTTGGCTTGTGTTTAATTTCTTGGCAGCTTGCCTAAAACTGCCAAGTGTCGCCACCCATACAAATGTCTCTAATTGCTTCAAATTCATTTATAGCTCTAGGGTTAAAATCAACACAGTTTAGCTATATTGCTCTTTTAGCAAGAATTGTCCAATGGCTTAATCTGCCTGAAGAACCTGAAATTTTCGAACCGATTGCCCTCTGTACCAAACGAGAGCACCAACAATCAGGACATTAATAATACCGGCTAAAGCTGCGTTGCCATATGATACCACGTAATCGCCAGTGAGATCATAGAACAAACCACTCTGGTAACCACCAACTCCCATGCCGATCCAACCCGTAGCGCCGACTATGGCAACGGCAAATCCAGTTATGCGTATGGGTGCAGCTTCGCGTGCACAGATCAACAGGCAAGTCATTACACCTGAGAAGAAGAAGCCAAACAAAATAGACAAGCCGTACAGTGACAAAAGTGATGTGGTTTGCGTAAACCAGAAAACCATTAAAGTTTGCCCGATTGAAGCAATAAAATATGCTTTTAGACCTCCGAGGCGATCGGCAGATGCACCAAAGAAAAGTCGTCCAACAACGCCACTTATCATTAAAGCGACTAATAAGCTGGTCGCTGTTTCCGGATCGAGACCGGTATCCATGGCAAGTGGCACCAAATGCATTAGAGGTGCGGCCATACAGATGCAGCAAAAAATTCCTGCAATTGCAAGCCATGGAAGGGTGACGTTATGAGATATGCCCCAGGAATTATCATTTGATTTAAGCAACGCTCCGCCTGCTTGATTTAGCACTGGCGGTGGTTTCAATAAAAATAGTATGGGCAGTAGAATGACAAAATAGCTTACGCCCAAATTGAACATGGCCTCGCGCCACCCTAATTCAGAAATCATCACGCGCTGGACATAAGGAATTACCCCCTGTCCCAAGGCACCTCCTGCGGTCGCAATCCCAATTGCAATCCCTTTGCGTTTATCGAACCACAATCCAATCAACGCCAAAACTGGTGTAAACAGACAAGCAAATCCAATGCCGCCCATAAAGAAATACAACAGATATATGATCTGTAGGTCTGACTGGAAACTGACAAGTATCAGCATTGATGAAAGGACGATGGCGCCAAGGAACGCTATTTTTTGTGCCCCGTATTTATCCGAAGCAGCTCCCCAAATAATACCGCCCGCCCCTGCCCCCAAAGCCAGCAATGTATAGGCCATGGAGATACTGGCACGTGACCAGCCAAATTCAGCCTGAAACGGTTCCATCAAGATTGAAATCGTCAGGTTTGCACCAAACCCAACGGTCAAACAAACAGTCGCGACAGCAACGATCACCCACCCATAAGGCTTTTCTTCGATTTCCTGTGAATTCACCATAGAACTTATTACCTATTTTAATCGGGAAGGGTTTGTTGAAATTGAGCGTGATGAAGAGAAACAACTGACCGGATGAAGAAGATCGAAATGATCCACTTCCTTTGAATTGTAAAGGAGTATTACATCGATCAAAAAGACATATTTGAAGACAGCATGAATATAATCTGGAGATTACATGAAGATGGACTAACTGCCAATCAGAGCAACAATATATATCTCAACGTCCCGTTATTGATCACCGCCCAAAGCATCCGTTAGCATTAAATAGACCTTGCCAATGTCAGAACTTGCGTAGGTTTCAAACAGTAATTGAGAGAACTCTGACTGTTCTGTCTCATCCAACAATTGATTGAACGCAGCGCGGTATTCTTGAACGTAACGACGGAAATCGCCATTATCCCGGTATAGGGCCTGAATACGTTCCGTATCTTTTGTCTTTAACAAGCGCCGGGTAAATATGCTTTTCTCCCCGCGACGATAGCGGTTCCAAAGCTCTTCTGACAAGGTGTTATCCATAGACCGTGCAAGATCAATGGACATGGAATGCAGACTATCGACAACGAGTGCTGAAGCTTTTCTGAAAGCTTCACCTGATGTATTCTTCTGCTTAGTAGCAATTTCTTCAGACTGAATTTTTGCGACTTGCGATGCCTCTTTTAGCCGGTCAGCTTGTTTTTGGAATTTCAGGCTGGAGATCAATGCTTCTTCTGCGGCTCGGCTGGAGGCTTCGCGTAAATTCTGGCTTTCAGTGTTCAAGATATTTGACGTTTCACTAAGAGAGTTTTCAACTTGCTTGGCGGTAATTTCCAAACGTTTGTGTTGCTGATCAAACTGCTCAACAAGTTCTTTTGATCCCTGATGTGCCCGGTCTGAGAATTGGACTAATTCCATGGCCCGCGATTTAAATGTTTGCGCCGCATCAGCCCCCAACTCCTGCGCTTGCTGTCCAGCATCAGTCATTTGGACCGTAATATTTTCCAAATCTGAATGGAAGCGTGCACGTGTCGTCTCAATCTCGCGTTTATGTTTACCCAGTGCCTCGTCTGCCGTTTGCAGCCCGCTTAACATCAGCTCGCTTGCCTTGGCAAGTTCCAATGTTTTCCGGCGGAAACCATCCCCTGCAATATTGGCAAGACCTGACGTTTTTTGAAGCAATTGAGCCCGCTCGGCCATTGTGCTTTCAATATATTCAGATTTGTCAGCGAGTTTTCGGGCGACTTCAGTAAGTGCAAGTGTCTCTTGTGTCAGCATTTTCTCCATGTTTTCAGCACTCACCCTAGCAGCATCTGAAAGACCTGCGAGCTCATCCAGTTGTTCTTTTGCCATGGAGCTTGCCGCAGACACATCTTCGATATTCTTCTTAGTATTAGTTGAAAGAGAACTTCCTTCGCGGTTTGCTTTTTCTGTCGCAACCGTCAAATCGTCAATATGACTTCTTGCTTGATCGCCCATAGCCCGAAGCTCTGCCGAGGCTCTTTCAGCAGTACGCGCCAGTTCCGCGCTTTGTGAGTAGGCGGATTCCCCTGACTGTTTGGCTTGCATGGTGGCCCGTTCAGCACTTGCCATAAGATCTTGATGATGCCGGACAGCCTCTTCAATTGCAGACGCTAATTTTGCTTTCGAAATATCAGCAGATGCGCTCAGTTCTTGCTGTTTTTTCTCCAACTCTTCAGATGCTGCACGGATGCTCTTTGATGTACGCTCACTAGATTGTTCAATATCCTGAGTTTCGCGTTTAAGACCTTCGCCCGCTTCCTTGATCTCGTTAGATACCTTTGCGGTTACAGACGTCAACGCATCTGCTTGACGCTGGAACCCGCTGCCAATTTGTGTGATTTGATTAGTGGTTTCCAAACTTGCTTTTGATAAATTATCTACATTTTCATCAAGACGCGCAGATATCTCCAATGTCATATCGTCAACTTGCTGGGATGCTATCTGCAGTGCGTTAATTTGCTTACGCATTTGTTCTTGAATTTCTTTTGTGCGGTTCGCGGCAATATTACTATTGCTGTGAATGGCAGTAGCGTGTTCTTGCATTCGTTTTTTAAGTTGCTCGGCATCGGATAGGGATTTATCTCCAGCTTCACTCAACAAATCGTGACCTTTTTGCAGAACATCACCGACATCCGCGAGGCTATCTTCAGTGCGGTTAAAGGTTTTCTGCAAGCTGCTCACTTCTTCTCGTAAGGTTTCACTAGCCGCACTCAAATTCGCAGTCATGTCTTCTGCAGAACTTGTCAGTCTTTTCGTATCCTCAGTCACCTGATCGGTGGCATGTTGAACTTCTTTGCCAACCTCCTGCGCCTGAATTTTGAATTCTGATTGTTTGTTTTCAAGGGAATGAATGGCCCCTTCTACATCACTTGTTCCGGCGCGCAAGCTATCACGGAGTGACGACAATCGTTCTAACGCATTTTCACCAGAAAGTGTCAGATCACCCGAGTTACGGCGCAGGACATCTCCCACTTTTTCAAGTTCTACAGCTGTGTTCTTGGCGATATTTTCAATCTCGATGGCATTTTCTTTCAAACGATGACTACCACGATTAATATTCTCACGTGCATTTTCCGACGCATCTTCCAAGCCACTAATTTGCGTAGCTAAGCCATCGCTACTCGTTTCCGCGCGTTCGAGAGCCCGTACAGCAACGGCTTCAATACCTTGACTTGTTTGCTCCAACTGATGGGTCATGTGCGTTGCTTTATCTTCGGCGTGCGCAACCGCATTATCCAGCGCCTCAATTTGTGTTTGCAGCGCCGCGCGCATGGCTTCACTGCTCTCTTCTGCAGAGGTTAAGGCTTTTTGCAGCCCTTCTTCTTGAGTGGTTGCAATAGTATCTAGCTGCTCTTTTTGGATATCTGCTTTTTCAAGGAGATCGTTGATCATTTTCACACGGCGTTCTAACTCTCCTTGTAGGTGATCCGCGTTGGAGATTAGTTTCGTGGTCATCTCTCCTGCAAGATCCCGTTGCTCGCCAAGGGTACTGTTGACACCTTCCAACTTGGTAGCAGCGTTTTCCGTCTCGGCTTGAACCTCACGGGCGTGGCGCCTTAATGTCATGGTTAGACTTGCAACCCGGGCTTCAGATTCAGGACTTGGGTAACCGAGCTCTTTCATCAGGGCGTCAAGCGCGTTCGCATGTAGTTTGTTATCTAATCCGCGTTTAGCAAAAGCACCAAGAAGCCAAAGGAATGCCAGCGGTGCAAAGGCACCAGCCAGAAACGCCCCAATTTCATGGGGGAGCATTTGCAGAATATTTGCCCAGCCAATATTTTTATCGGCATAGACAACAACAGCAACCAACCAGACAATAGAAACAAGACTTAATAGGACCGTAAACAAAATAGACGCCGTTTTTGATTTACTGGAGGCCGCTTGTTGTTCATGGCCACCCAAAACCAATGGAACCTCGTCCGTGGGTTCAGTTTTGTCAGCATTTGGATGTTTTAACAGCATGAGAGCCTCCCTTGACCTTCTGGGTGAAGAGTCTGGGAAAATGGCGCCCACGTCAAGTTTTTGCACCTAATAACAGATTAAACATAAAAAAAGAGCCGGAGTAATCCGGCCCTTTTTGCAACATTTAAACCGTTATTTGATAACTGATTTGGCTTTCAGTTCACCGATTTTACTCTCATCGACACCCCATTCGGCCAAAACTTCATCCGTATGCTGCCCCGGTGCGCACGGCGGATGCTGGATTTCAGATTTAGTTCGAGAGAATTTAGGGGCAGGTGCTGGCTGTAGAACGCCATCAATTTCAACGAAAGTTTCCCGCGCCTTATTATGAGGATGTTCTGCGGCTTCTAACAATGAAAGAACGGGTGCAAAGCAAACGTCAGTCCCTTCCATAATATCACACCACTCATCCCGTGTTTTGCCTTTGAAAATCTCCGTCAGGCGAGCCTTAATTATAGGCCAACCGGCTTCGTCCATTTGATGGGGAAGATCTTCACCTTCAAGCCCTGTAAGTTTCAAAAGCTCTTTATAGAATTTTGTCTCGATAGAGCCGATTGAAACGTATTTTCCATCTGATGTTTCATAGACTTCGTAAAAGTGAGCCCCTGAATCAAGGATGTTAGTGCCTCTTTCTTCGGACCAGCGCCCGGCGGCAGTCAAGCCAAAGAACGTCGCCATTAAGCTTGCAGCACCATCAACCATGGACACATCCACAACTTGGCCTTTACCCGACGTCCGTGCTTCAATAATGGCAGCTAACATTCCCATTGCGAGATACAAAGCACCGCCGCCAAAATCACCAACAAGGTTAAGCGGAATGGTTGGTGGCTCACCTGCGCGCCCAATGGCATGCAAAGCGCCGGACAACGCGATGTAGTTCAAATCATGTCCTGCGGCATGAGCCATGGGTCCATCTTGCCCCCAACCTGTCATCCGACCAAAGGCAATTTTTGGGTTACGCGCAAACACAACTTCTGGGCTTAGCCCTAACCGCTCCATCACACCGGGGCGGAAACCTTCGATCAAACCGTCGGCTTGCTCGATCAAGGACAAGATGAGTTCCTGACCTTCTTTAGATTTGCTATCAATGGCTACAGATTTGCGACCCCTCATCAACAGGTTAAATTTCGGGTCGGTGTGAACACCGAGCCCTGTTTCCTGCATCCGATCTATCCGGATAATTTCAGCGCCCATATCAGCGAGCAACAATGCACACATTGGTCCGGGGCCAATTCCCCCCATTTCAACGATTTTAACTCCAGCGAGTGGTCCCATTTTTAATTCCTTCTTTTTTTAGGCCCAAAACGAACGTTTGGTATTGTAGTAATATAATATCACTCTGTCATCAAATTGAAACCCCCGAAGGCTTTTATGCAGTCATTTCAAACATTTCCCCTCATATAAACATAAAATTTGCCATATGCCGATCCAGTAGACTATACCCTGTATATAATTTTATTTTAAATTAAAGGGTGTAATGATGGGTAAAATAGTTGGCGGAATACTTGCCGTATTGGTCATAGTTATGGCCGTTCTTCTTGGTGTTTTCTATTTTAACTTGGACAAAGTCATCATAGCAGCCGTAGAAGAGTATGGCTCCGACGTAACGCAATCAGATGTGACATTGGCAGAAGTAGATTTAGACCTAACCTCTGGCAAAGGCACTTTGCGAGGCTTGAAAGTTGGTAACCCAGAAGGATTTGAAGAACCATCTGCGTTTGAGTTGGGCGAGATTTCTCTCAATGTTAATATCGCAGATACCAATGATGACCTTATTCACATCACCGAAATCTCAGTTGATGGACCACAGATTACCTACGAATTGAATTCGAACACGAATAATCTAGATGCCTTGAAGGCAAACATTGATGCATTCATGAAGGCTAACATTTCATCTGATGATAAATCATCTGAAGCAGAAAAAGCAGACTCTGATGATGAAGGTCCAAAACTCATTATCGATAAACTGACGATTTCAAACGGTAAAGTTACTGTAAAAGCACCGATTACCATGAACCAAAAAATTGAAGGCAACTTGCCTTTAATTCAGCTCAAAGACATCGGTAAAAAAGAAGGCGGCGCGACCCCTGAAGAAGTTGCAGCCCAAATCGTTGATTCAGTAACCAGTGGAGCTATGGCCGTTGTTTCAGGGCTTGGTGTTGGTAAAACACTCGAAAGTCTTGGTGCCGGTGTTGCAGGTGCTGCGGAAAGCCTCACAAAAGGAATGTCCGATAGCGGCGTAACCAAAGATGCGGGCAAAGCCGTTGAAGGTGCCGCTGGCGCTGTAAAAAGCTTGTTCAAGTAATAAATTTAAGGGGCGAGATCATGGACGATCTGGAAAACAATTTGGAATCTGTAAATCTCTGGGTTGATTTGGTAATCGAATTTTCTGTGAAATACGGTTTTCAACTTCTAGGTGCTCTCGCCTTTTTCGCCTTTGGGTTTCTAGTTGCAAATTGGATTGGTAATAGAATTGGCAAAATTGCAATTGCCAAGAATATTGATCCAACGCTGTCGCAGTTTATCGGAAGCACCGTTAAGTTGATCCTCATCGTGATGCTCGTCATCATAACCCTTGGAAACTTTGGCATTAGTATTGCCCCGCTCATTGCTCTCGCCGGTGCTATATCGTTGGGTGTTACTTTGGCGTTGCAAGGTCCAATTTCAAACTTTGGTGCAGGCGTTTCCATAATCCTTACGCGGCCATTTGTCGTGGGAAATGTCATCACTGTTCTAGGCGTCAATGGCGTGGTTGAGAAAATCACGCTGGGCATTACGTTCTTGACCGGTGAAGACGGGGAACAAATTGCAATTCCGAATAAAGAAATTGTCGGACAAGTAATTGTCAATTCCCATGAAACGCGGATTTTAGAAACCAGTTTTTGTGTTCCCGCTGACATCAATACCGAAAAGCTGATTTCTGCAATAACCAATATTCTGCTGAATACTCCCGACATTACGAAAGAGCCTGTCCCTCAAGTGGGTATTCACGACTTCACTTATGGTGGGTTGGTGATCGGGCTTCGTGCATGGGTTCCGGGCAGCACTTATTTTCAAATTCGCTACGATGTAAACAGGCAGATCCTTGCGGCAATGCAAGAGATGGACATCAAGCTGTTAACACCTGCTGTCTCAGCTCTTGCTTTACCTGCGCATAATACGGCGAACCCTTCTGCGAACATAGCTAGAACGGATTGACCCGACTAGTGGCACTGAAGGGTAAATCCTTCTTCGCCTTTGGGTGGCTCGAAATATCCCGTAACCATCATAAACTCTTCAGGGCTGGTGATTTTTGATCCTTCCGGTCGTTCCCGGTTACGCTTTTTAAGATGGATCAAGCATTCTGCGTTTGATTTCTCGATGTAATGCAAACAATGATCTACACCGGCATCACGAACCAGAGATTTAAACCAAGCCCGTTGCGCCCGCGTATTTCCGGGGAAATCCATGACAACCTTTGAGCCCGATTTCAAAAGATCTCTTACGTGAGAATGTAATATCCTTTTCAGACGGGCTGAACACGTCAGATAATGCTCAAATGTTTTGATTTCTTCTGGGAAAAGGCGTGACAACCATAAATCTTCACTAATCAATATGGCCCCTTCCCTTTGAGCAAGTTCAGACGCCAATGTTGATTTTCCGGCAGCCAATTTGCCGCAAAAGAAATGTAGAGATGGGGTTGTTTCTTGGGTTTCCATTTTTCTTCTCCTGTAATCGCCGAGGGGAAGAAAATTGCATAACTAACCACCCCATAAGGGCGGAAGTTTTGCTGTTACGAAACCTCCGCCATATTCTTAAGAATAATGACGGCGACAATCGCGTTATGTACGAAATTATTTTCCATGGCTGTGATGGTACTCAGCAAAAAATGATCTGTAAAGAAAAATTTTGGTGCAGTGCATCACGAGCGCTATGGACTGATTTTGCAGCACTCTCTGAATCGTCACTCATGTCACCGATGATGATGAAAACCCCCTGGTCCACTCGTTGGGGTGTTGCGCATGATAACCTTCATACGCACGTGCCAGAGGTAAATTGTCTTCGACAAGTAAAATCGAATGAATGGTAAGTTTCATTTTGGTTTGGCTGCCTAAGGTGCGTGAAACAAATAGCTCTAAACTCAGAATTATGGTCACCGTTTCCTTAAGAAACGTTATTCGGGCCCTAACGCGTCATACAAACAACTTCGAATAGCTAAACAGACAACCGTTTATCCAATAAAAAAGCGCCCGATTAAGGGCGCTTTTGTTTTAACTTGAGCGGTAATTAGCATTTTTCTTTATAAAACTGGGCTCCTGCAGCCTTACCGATAGCTGAAAAATCACCACTAATTTCACCAGCTTGTGCAAGAGACCTAGTCGCATTTGATGATGCTGTTGTTATTGTAGCTCGCCCACCTTGGCAGATTTCAGAAACGTTGCCTTCAGCCATTTTAGCCACAACTTTATCTGTATTTCCGTCAGCTAATGCCGATCCCATCATCATTCCTGATACGGTTACCACTGTTAGCGCGGCGGTAATAATTTTAATCATGCTGTTCTCCCTGAAGCGTGTGACATTTTCTCACACATGAGTGTGTATAATTTTTTTATAATGTAAATTATAGAAATAAACATTTTTTTGTCACCTCCTATTTAGGAGGGGTCTAAACTTTTAATTCAACCATCCGTAATGTATGAAATATATACTTGAAATTATTTCCTCTAATTCAGGTTGCGTTTTCCCTAACTTTAAATAGCAACCAAACTAGGTACTTTTTAAGCCTTTCCTAAATGCCATTGATACAGATCGGCTTTCTAGCTAATTTGGAGATATAGATGACAAGAGTACAGTTGGGTAAAATATCAATGACAAAATCTGTTTGCCTTACAGCCGCATTATTTTTTCGGACTCGTTAGTTTTCTGAGCTTACCCGCCAGTGCAACGGATATTCCCTATCATGATGGCGGTCCGTTCATTGTAGATAAGAGTACCGGTTTAACGTTTGAACTTGCAAAATACTTAACAACTGAAGCGAAAGGCCGTTGGGCGTTTCCGGTTATTGCATTACCGTCGCCACCGTTTTGGGAGCCGTAAAACAAACGCTTGAGCCCTATATCAAGCAAGGCAAGATTAACCAAATCTACACACCTGTCTTCGGTGGACATATTAAGATGTTAGCCGCCAAACGAGGTGATTTTGTCGCAACGTCATTGACCATTGCACAATATATGGTTTCCAAATTCAACTTGGATAAAAAACTGTATATCTCCTCAAGGCCGGATGACAATTATATGCGTCATTTTCTTGTCCTAAACGGGCGAAAAGATATACAGCTGTTCTTAAACCGGACAATTTTCAAAATGGCAACTGACCCGATTTGGCAAGCAGCACTTGAAAAGTTTGGGCAGCGGATCTTCGCGTAACAAAGCCCGAAAACCTCCTATAACAAAACGGCATGGTTTATTTAGTTTCTGTCAGTTCCAACCGCTTAGCAAGTGGTGCATAATCTTCTATCCATGTTTTTTGGCCTACTAATCTCAACCCTAGGCTAGAAACCCAATAAGGAAGGTTTGTTAATTTTTCCCGCCGACGATTTCGCTCTAATGCCCAAAGAACCCGCTCCCGACGCTTTTCTGTCAATGCATTTGACATACCATGCCAGCTATCTCTGGAAGACATCTCATCGCCTAATACCAGCGCATCTTCCAATGCGAGCGAGGCTCCTTGCGCCATGAACGGTGGCATGGCGTGAACCGCATCTCCGATTAATACGATACGATTGTTTCCCCATCTTTCAAGCGGTTGCAACTCGTCAAGTGGGGACCAAATAAGATCGTTTTTATTGACCTCTGCGCAAATTGCAGAAACCTGATCTGGAAAATCCATGAATGGCTCTAAAAAACTCTCTTTTGCAAGTGTTTCCGTCGCCTTAGCTTGACGCCCGGCATATACGTAAGCTTCTGTTTCAGACATTGGAACAATTAAAAATTGCTTTTGCTTTCCAGCGTAAAGCGTCCAATCGTCCAAGTTCCTTGGTCGCGGAATTACGAACCGGCAACACAGATCTCCGACGCGCCGGATAGGAATATCGCCCAAAGTCATTTTTCGGACTGAAGAATGCAGGCCATCTGCACCAATTACAAGATCAAAGTTCTCTAATTCACCGTCCTCAAACTTGACACTCACGCGGCCTGCATCCTGTTGGCAATGGGAGATTGTCGTTCCCAACCGAAAATCTATATTTTCAAGATTATCTAACAAAATATCGTGGAGATCTCTCCTCAGTATGCCAAGACAGGGCTTCGGTTTCCCCCCATACTTTCTCAAGGTCAAGTCGCATTAAGGGT
>Ga0209826_1000644_pt1 | contig 24834 bp, 23 predicted proteins | sample GOMGulsemesocosm_5_FD_184637 | JGI IMG/M metagenome (GOLD analysis project Ga0209826, IMG submission 184637) | Methane-oxidizing microbial communities from mesocosms in the Gulf of Mexico - GOM15C Gulf of Mexico (SPAdes) (version 2) | ecosystem: Environmental > Aquatic > Marine > Cold seeps... | reverse complement strand
CTGGGTGGTGATGTTAAACTGATGTCCTCTATCATCACTTTACAGACCTTGGTTTCAATAGTCACCATTGCACTTTTTATTCAAATGGTTGTTAAGTAAGGGTAAATTTGATTTGATGTAATATAGATTACTTATATAAGGTGTTTAAATGATATTTATTGTATTTTTTGCCTTGATTATTTTTGGAGTAATTGCCCTGAATACTCTGGATAACAATAACCTAGAGAAAATAGAAAACTATCTTAAAGCTCAAAATTGTGTGGCGGTACATTATAACCAAGGACAGTATCAGGGTGTTTGTGAAGATGAAATAATTCTTATTAAAAATGCATTTACTATAGATATTTCAAAAGATAAAAAGATGATTTCTTATGCAAAGATTCAAACTGTAAACATAAAAGACAAAACTATAATGATAGATACCAATACTTCTAATGTGAAATTGGAATTTAAACAAAAAGATAAAGCAACATTGTTTTATAAAAAGGTACAAAACAAACTATGAATGAAGTAATAAAATTTATAAAAGTAAAAGATTTAGAAAAAAATAAAATATTCTCTCAACTAAAGTGTTCTGTAACAGAAGCACAAGTTTTACAATACATCGTAAAAGAGTATATAGTAGGAAATGATACATTAGTAGTTGTGGATATCCTAGCTGAGTTTTATGATATAAAAACTTATGCACATTTAAAAAACCTTTCTTTGATTAAAAATCTACTTGAACTTGGATGGTTGGCACAAAACAACTTTAACCAGTTAAAGTTAAATGAAGTATCCACTTTAGAGTTATTAAACTCAACGGTTACTTTAAGTAGTGCCTTTTTAAAGCTTCTTGAAGAAGGAAGTGTAGAGTTCCAACTACCTGAGTCCAAACAATATAGTGACCACTTAGAGTATCTACAAGACCAATTTTCAAAAATAGATTTGGCACAGCAACTATATGTAATCAAACAAACTTTTGATGAAAACTCACCCAATATTGATATCTTAAAGTCAAAAATGAAACTGCTTGATAATCGAATAAAAGATAGGGTAAAAGCCACATCAAATGGTATTATGCTAGAAGATTTTTTTAAAGAATATGAGTTAATTGAAGAAGAAAAAATTCTATTTTTAGCTTTATTAAAAGAAGAGTACTCAGCTGGGGATGCCTCAATTAGAGATATGAATGCGCTGATTGAATTGATTTCAAGTGATGATTATGAAAAAATTAAACATAGAAGTTTATTAGAAGAGAGTTCACGACTGGTATCAAATAGTTTGGTAGATTATGATGAGATGTTAACTCCTTTTGGCGGTATTAATCGTAACTTTTATATTCCTGACGAGGTTTTATATAAGATTTCTCATCCTACAAAAAAGAAGGTACGTGCGCCTAAAGTAAAAATGGACTCAGTGATTAAAGATCAAGAGATATTTGAGCTTATACAAGCAGAAAAAAATCTTGATGATGTGGTCTTAAATCCAAAGACAAGAGAAACACTCAATTCTTTATTAAAACAAGTTGATAAAGAAGTCATCACTAGGCTAAGAACTTGGGGAATTAAAGATAAAAAGAAAGGCATAGAAGCTCGAATTATTTTCTATGGGGTTGCAGGAACTGGAAAAACCATCACAGCTTTAGCACTAGCGAAATCCTTAAAAAAAGATGTCTTGAGTTTTGACTGTAGTAAGATTTTATCCATGTATGTGGGTGAGAGTGAAAAAAATGTCCGAAATATCTTTGATACCTTTAAAGATTTAAGTCTAAAAACAAAATCTGAGCCTATTTTACTTCTAAATGAAGCTGACCAATTTTTAAGTAGTCGTACCAGTGAAGGGATGAGTGGAAGTGAAAAGATGCACAATCAAATGCAAAATATCTTTTTAGAACAAATTGAACGATTTGAAGGAATATTAATAGCAACAACAAATCTACTTGAAAATATTGACAAAGCATTTTCAAGAAGATTTAACTATAAAATTGAATTCTCAAAACCAAATAAAGAACAAAGACATCAATTATGGACAAAACTTCTACCTCCAACCTTACCTCTTGAAGAAAAGTTTGATATCAATGAACTTACAAGCTATGAGTTAACAGGTGGTCAAATTGAATTGGTGATTAAAAACACAGCTTTTAAAATAGCTGTTGAAGATGAACCGATTTTTAAAGTAAGTGATTTTATTGAACAAATCGATAAAGAGTTAAAATCAATGTTTGATTCTTCAAATAAGGTTGGCTTTTTTAGTTAAATAGTTTTATAATAGCTTAATCATTTTTATTCAGGGCATTGCGATTGGGGAAATATGTTTATTTTAAGAAGCTATATTATTATAATATTGTTGAGCTGTTTTGCTTTATCAGAATCTTTGACAGATAACTTAGAAGAAATAAATGTACAACTAAATTGGAAACACCAGTTTGAACATGCGGGGTTTTATGCCGCAATTGAAAAAGGTTATTATAAACAAATTGGTCTAAAAATCAATTTATTTGAGAAACAAAGTGCATCTTCCTTTGATGAGGTTATGAACGGTAATGCACAGTTTGGGATTGGGTATTCTGGATTGGTATTGGAATATGTCAAAGGCCAACCCGTAGTGGCACTTGCCAGTATATTTCAACACTCCCCCTTGGTTTTTATGTCAAAACAAAGTTCAAATATCAGAAATGTCTCTGATTTTGTAGGTAAAAAAGTGATGGTCTCTCCCACTTCTAAAAGTTCCGCTTCTTTAAATATCATGATGAAAAAAGAGGGTGTCTCCTATGATGATGTCTTTTTACAAAAACATACCTATGATATCAATGATTTAATCGAAGACAAAACAGATGTGCTTGCTGTTTATACCTCCAATCAACCTTTTTATTTAAAAGAAAAAAATATCGCTTACAACATAATCGATCCTGTAAATTTTGGTTTTGACTTTTACGAAAATATCTTATTTACTAATCAAAACATCTTAAAAAACAATTCTAAAATGGTGAAAGATTTTGTAAGTGCAACCATAAAAGGCTGGAAGTATGCCTTAGAAAATGAAGATGAAATCATCGATTTGATTAGGAGTAAATACTCTAATAAAAAAACAAAAAAAGCTTTACAGTATGAAGCCCATGTCATAAAAACTTCCTTGATGCCCAAAAATATTCCTATAGGGGAGATTGACAAAAGAAGATTTGAGAGAATTATTACTTTATATGAAGAGTTAGGAATTCTTAGTAAAAAAGATTTCAACTTGGAATCTTTTATTTATCACGATAAAAATGATATCAATCTCTCTTTGAAAGAAATTGAATGGATAAAAAAGAATAAAACCATATATTTTGCAGGGAATCCCAACTGGCTACCTTATGAAGCCTTTGAAGATGAAAAGTATGTGGGTATTGTTAATGAACATTTAAAACTCATAGCTCAATATACAGGTCTGCAGTTTTTAAAATTAGAAAGCTCAACTTGGAGTGAATCACTTAACTTTGCTAGAAATAAAAATGTGGATATGTTATCTGAAACGACCAATTCTTTATTGAAAGGTAAAATGTCTTTTACGAAATCTTATTTATCTTCTCCTGTTGTGATGGTGATGAATAAAAATGCAAGTTATCATAACTCTCTTGAAGATATTCAAGACAAAAAAATAGCAGTTATGAAAGACTACGGATATATCAACGAAATAAAAAAAGGTTATCCAAATCTAAATTATCATGTGGTCCAGAATCTACAAGAAGGACTTCTCTCAGTTGAAAGTGGACAAGCAGATGTTTTTCTTAGCGCCTTACCACAGGGGAGTTTCTGGATTAATAAAATGGGTCTTCAAAACTTAAGAATTGTAGGAAAAACCAAGTATCAAGCATCTTTAGCATTTGCCATTAGATCTGATTATCCAGAGTTAGTTGAGATACTGAACAAAGCTATTTCTCGAATTCCAAAAAATAAACAACAAGAGATATTAGAACATTGGAGTGAAGGCAAATATATAGAAAAAACTAATTATAAAATGTTGTGGATTTTATTTGCTATTTCCTCAATTATCATTGCCCTTTTGGTATTTAGACACAGGAGTTTAAGTAAATATAATATGGAGTTAAGGTATCTTTCACAAACAGATAATCTAACAAAAACATACAACCGAATGAAAATAAACCAAGTTTTGGATGAGCAAATGAAATTGTTTAAAAGATATGGGGAATCTTTTGGGGTGATACTTATAGATATTGATTATTTCAAAAAAGTAAATGATGAATTTGGACATGATATTGGGGATATCGTTCTTATTGAATTTGTCAAGCAATTACAAAATAATATCCGAGATGTTGATTATTTAGGACGTTGGGGTGGAGAAGAATTTTTATTGGTTTGTCCTAAGATGAACGAAACTGGACTTCGTAAACTATCCGAGAAACTACGAAAAAAAATAGAAGAAGCATTCTTCCCTAAAATACACAAAATGACTGCTAGTTTTGGTGTTAGTATGAGTAAAGATATTCACACTATAAAAGATATTATTAAAAATTCTGATATCGCTTTATATAGAGCCAAACATGAAGGAAGAAATAGAGTTTATTTTAAAGTGTAATTGTAAAGAGAATCATCTATTCTGAATAAATGATTCTAGAATTAAGGATTTGAGTATTACTGACGTCTAATTTTTTCTTGCCCAATAAAAGTATTTTTTTCTACTTCTTGCACAATAGTCCGTGCAACTTGTTCACACTGTTGTGCAACTCTATTTGAGTCCTCTGCAATACCAACATTTTTTTGGGTCTCTCTATCTAAAGTATTTAAAGTATCGTTGATTTCTTCTATGCTTAACTCTTGCTCTTTTGATGCCTTTGTCACACCATCAATAACAATCATTGTTTCATCAATATTGTTTTTTAATTGATCATATCCTTCGATCATTTCATTGGTGATAACTTTCCCATCTTCCGCTTTTTGAGAAGCTTGCACAACCATATTTTTGATATCTCGTGCCGCTTCTGCTGATTTGTTCGCAAGGTTTCTTACTTCTTGTGCAACCACAGCAAAACCTTTTCCTGCTTCACCTGCAGTTGCAGCCTCTACTGCCGCGTTAAGGGATAAGATATTGGTTTGGAATGCAATGGCATCAATAATTGAAATAGCTTCATTAATAGTGGTAACATGCTCTGAAATCTCGTCCATAGAAGTAACTGTTCGATTGGCAAGTTTTTCTCCATCTATGGCAGATTCTTTTACCTTTTTAGCAAAACCTTCCATTTTAATTGTATTTTGTCTATTGGAACGAATGTTTTCTGTTATATCTTGTACTGAGACAACGGTTTTCTCAATAGCAATTGCTTGCGTACTGGAAGCTTGTGTTAAGTTGTTGATTTGATGTGATAAAACTTCTAGGTTTGACTCTAGGGTAAAACCATTTTGTAAGTTTTGTCCCAGCATCTTTGAAAACTCTTGACCCAGTGAATTAACCCCTTGAAGCAAATCTTTTATATGCCCAGCGTATTCAATATCACATTGTTTTGTGAATTGATTTTTTTTAAACTCTTCAAAAAAGTCTAAAACAATTTGAATACTGTTATCTAAATTTCCCAACATTTTGTTAAAATTTGTTTTAAAGGTACTTAAAATCTCATCTTCAATATCAAGATTAATTCGTTGATTTAAATGACCTTGATTTACTTCGTTTACTACTTTTACCAGTTCATCTACAAACAATCTGTTTTGAACAATACTTTTTTTTGTTTCTTCTATATGTTCATTGAGTAAAATACCCATTTGTCCAAATTCATCTTTACTTTTGATTTGAATAAGTTCCACATCTTGTGTTTTTTTGTTGATAAAGTCAAAAAATGAAAACAAACTAGATTGGAAGTGTTTAATAGAATTTGAAATGTTTCTGCTTACAATAGTAGCAATGACAATTCCAAATACAACGATAATAAAAATAGAGCTAATAATCACAGTTGACTCAGTAGAAATTGTTTCACTGATACTTAGCTGGGTATTATTTATTTTTTTCTCTAAAGCACTTCCCATTTGAGCTAGTTTAGAGGAGATATTTTTTCCAGCTTCCAAAAGAATATCAAAGTTTTCTTTTTCTGAACCTTCAATAACTTTTGAAGTTTTAGAAGATAAACGGATTATTTTTAATGCGGTTTTATCACGTTTCTTATTTAACTCAATTGCTTGTTGTAAAAAAGCAGTTTTATTAGATGCAGTGTTTATTTCTTGTGTCAGAGCAAAAATATCTTCATTAGTTTTATTATAACGTTGAATAAATTTAGAAATACGCTTGTTTTCTATTTTTGATGAGTTATACCATTTATAAAATAGAGAGTTTTCAACTTTTTGATTTAGGCTAAAATCTTTATTTAGCCGGATACTTTCTTGTAATTGAAAGTTCCATTTACTTGCTGTGTAGTTTTCGTAGTAAAAAAATGATTCCACATTGTAAAGTTTATCTTCAAAAGTAAAATATAAATCCAATTTCTGATTGTGAACATCTGAAAACTCAAGTACAACTGATTTAAACTTTTCTATATTTTTAATAGTTTCATTCAGTTCTTTTTTTTCTTTGGGATTTGCTTCTCTTTGCAAGTATTGTATTTTTTTAATTAATTTATCTAGATTTTGGTCTACCATAACTGATGTGTTTTTTTTATCATATGCTGAGGCAAAAATCAAAAACTCTGAGATAGACTTTTCCAATAGAAAGATTGAATCAGAGACGATTCTCTTTTTTGGAATATCTTCTTTAACTAAGCTTTGCATATTTGTATCTATATCATCCAACATATAAAAACTGACTGCTCCTAAAATGATAACCATAAGGGTTATACTCATAAAACCGTATAGTAATTTTTTCTTAACTGTCATTTTTTATTTCCTTAGTTTCTAAGAATTATATGTACATTAAGTTTTTAATGCACACATAATTTTTATATAACCATATAGCCCTACTTAGGGATTAAGAGGTTTATATGGTTAACGTTATTATAACTGTTATTCAACAACTACTACATTTAAAGCCATATCTGGATGGATTACACATTCAACTAAGAATTTGCCCTTGCCTAAAACATGTACAACTTTTGATTCATTTGGTTTTTGAGAACCAAGGTCAAATTCATTGTTTTCTTCATCGGTGTAGGCATTGTGTGCAAAGGGATCAGAATTGGTAAAAGTGATGGTATCACCTACTTTTACCCGAATCTCAGCTTGACTAAATTTGTTGTTTTTTTGATCTATTACAATATTTGCAGCAAATAAACTGGCAGATAATAAAAAAGTTCCAAGTAATATTTTTCTCATATTTATTCCTTATTTGATGTAAACAACATCAGCATTGGCTTCTTTGTTGTGCTTGAAAACTAAATCTCCACCAGATGCGGAGTTATGACAGGCAATACAGCCTTTTCTTTTTTGAGTTTTATCAATAAGACCAGCTAGTTTTACCCCTTTTGGATTTGTATGTAAAGATCCATCTGCTTTATACTTTACCCAAAACCAATCGTTATTTTTAGAATCATATCCCTTTTCTCTTTTTGCCATAACTGTAACGGCTTTTAAGTATTTAGCTCTATCGTTTGCAACATTTTGAAGGCTTACCCCTTCTCCTCCATAATTTCGCTTAACGATGACTCTTTTTCCATCAATAATGGCTTCAAGAACTTCTCTAACAGCACCATGAGGTTTCCCTCCAATATATAAGTTAGATGGCGTTGAGTTAAGGCCTTTTTTCTCAATTTTCATCCAAAGCATTTTTGCATAAGCAATATCTTCCATTCCCCCAAAAGGCATTTCTGCCATTTTTTCCATACCCATTTTTTTCTCTGCAGCAAATGTTCCAGGTACCAAAAAAGCCGAAAGTACAGCTACTAATGTTAATAGTTTTAGCTTCATGTGTTTCTCCTAATTTTATTATTATTTATTATAGGAATTTTTTGTGTTTAAATTGTGGCATTAAAACAAAAAATTACGTATTTGGATTATAAAAGACTATTGTTTAGATAATGTTTAGCGTTTTAATAATATATTAAATTATATACAAAATTGAGATATTTAAGTGTATATTAATTATACATTTATATGTCTTGAAAGGCAGATATAAAAAAGAAAAATTATTATTAAGTATCAAAATAATAAAACACAACATAAATTTTTGATATAATCAATTCTTGTAATATTTATATTAAATTATGTTTTTTAAATGAAATAAAAAATGGATGATTTTTATCATTTCGTATAAGAATTTCATTAGAAGCATTCAGATAACATTGGTTATTTTAGTCAACAATAATTTTGAAACCTATGCATATAAGGGGAACAAATGACTCATATGGAATTTACCCATCCTTACTTTGGTGTTTTTTTAATGTTAGTTTTAACATTTACCGCATTTATTGCAACCACTGTTGCTGCACGATATATCAGTAGAAAACTTGCACGTTTAGACACCGAAAAACTAAAAACAACTATTTATGAATGTGGTCCTGAAGTGACCAAGCAACCCAATACAATTTCAATACAATTTTATTTGATGGCATTATTATTTATTTTATTTGATGTGGAAATTATATTTATGTTTCCTTGGGCGGTTGATTTTAAGTATCTTGGTTGGTTTGGGTTTATAGAAATGATTTTATTTATTCTTTTACTTACAATTGGATTTGTTTACGCATGGAAAAAAGGAGCTTTAGAATGGCACAGCATAAAATAAACTATTTACAAAATGGAGGCGCGCCAATTGCTCTTACCACCATCGATAAAATTGTTAACTTTGGACGAAGTAACTCATTATGGCCTCTTACTTATGGTTTGGCCTGTTGTGCTATCGAAATGATGGCAACAGGAGCATCCCGATATGACTTTGACCGATTTGGAACTATTTTTAGAGCCAGTCCCAGACAAGCTGATGTTATTATTATTGCTGGAACTTTGACAAAAAAACATGCCGAATTTATGCGAAGACTTTATGATCAAATGCCTGATCCTAAATGGGTGATTTCTATGGGGTCTTGTGCAAATACAGGAGGTATGTTTAATACGTACTCTACAGTTCAAGGTGCAGATAGAATAGTACCTGTTGATATTTATCTTCCAGGTTGTGCTCCTCGACCTGAAACCTTACAATACGCACTGATGATGTTGCAAAAGAAGATTAGAAAAGAATCAATATTTAGATCGATTAAGAAAAAAAGGTTGGTCTAATGAGAAAATATACTCCCAAAGATGATGTCCAAAGAAAGTCTTATTTTAGTGATCGTTTTTTTGTCTCACCTCAAGTACCAAGAACAAACACCCACGAAGATGAAGTCTTTGAAAATGATATTGACAATTTAGATACAAGTTTAGAAGTTCTGGAACATTATATTGAAAATGGGCACTTGGTTATTTATATCAATGCTTGCGATAATAAAAAAGCTATTCTTTATCTAAGAGATCATTTAGATTATGATTTTTTAATGGAACTATCTGCAATAGATTATATAGCCACCCGTGGTGGTTTTGAAATATTTTATGAAATGTTGTCAACTACCAAGCGAAAACGAATTAGATTGAAGTGCTTTATTAAAGAAAAAGAAACTCTTGAGTCTGTGGAGTCCATTTTTAAAATGGCCAATTGGAGTGAGCGAGAAATGTATGACATGTATGGTGTAAAAATTGTCAATCACCATAATATGAAACGAATTTTGATGCCTGATGATTGGTATGATTATCCTCTTAGAAAGACCTATCCTCTTCATGGTGATGAAGTTGCCAACTGGTATGAAGTGGACAAGATCTTTGGAAAAGAAGCCCGAGAGATTATTGGACCAGAAGAGAGAGATCCAGCAGCAGTTGATAGATACGATACCACACGATTTTCTAGATTGGGACATGAAGTTCCTTTTGGTGTAGATATCACTGATGGAAAAGAACCTGAGCATACACCTCTTGCTTATCAAGAAGAGGGTGGTGTGAAACTCTTTGGGGTTAGACTCATCAAAGAATTGGATGAAAAAAAATCCGTAATTTTAAAGAAAAAAAGATAAGGAGGACTCAATGCAACAACAAACCAATCGATTAAAACCTTTTTTTGAAAATATTAATTTTGAACGTGAAGATAATACCATGGTTATTAACTTTGGTCCTCAACATCCTTCTGCCCATGGACAATTAAGACTCATACTTGAAATGCAAGGTGAAGAAATAGTGAAAGCAGTTCCTACCATTGGGTATCTACATCGTGGTATGGAGAAAATGGGTGAGAATATGATTTATAATGAATTTTTGCCCACAACGGACAGAATGGATTATATTGCATCTTCTTCTAATAATTATGGCTTTGCCTTAGCTGTTGAAAAACTGTTAGGTATTGAAGCTCCACGACGAGCTGAAACAATCCGAACCATGTTATTAGAGCTAAATAGAATTACTGCACATCTTTTTTGGCTAGCAACCCATGCTTTGGATATAGGTGCTATGTCAATTTTCCTTTATGCTTTTAGGGAAAGAGAATATGCCATGGACTTAATCGAAGATTTTTGCGGGGCAAGATTGACCCATGCTTCTATTAGAATTGGTGGTGTTCCTTTAGATTTACCTTCAGGGTGGACAGATAAACTAGAAGTTTATTTGAATACTTTAAATGGAGAAATTGATAAATATGAAGGCCTTTTAACCGAAAATAGAATTTGGAAAATGCGACTTGAAAACGTAGGGATTATCTCACCTGAAATGGCAAAGTCTTGGGGCTGTTCAGGGGTGACTTTACGAGGTAGTGGTATTAAATGGGACTTGAGAAAAGAAATGCCTTATGGATTATATTCTGAATTGGATTTTGATATTCCTATTTCTGATACTTGTGATTCTTATGGACGATATAAGTGTTATATGCAAGAAATGCGTGAGAGTATAAAAATACTGAAACAACTTATTCCTATGTATAAAAAAAGTGATCCCCAACTAATGGCTCATTCACCTTCGTATATCTCAGCACCTAAAGAAGATATCATGACTCAAAATTATTCGTTGATGCAACATTTTGTCTTGGTTACTCAAGGAATGAGACCTCCCAAAGGTGAAGTTTATGTGGCCACTGAATCTCCTAAAGGGGAATTGGGTTATATGATTGTTAGTGATGGCTCTCCTTATGCTTACAAAATGAAACTAAGGGCTCCAAGTTTTTGGCATACGGGACTTTTGGAAGAATTACTTCCTGGGCATCAATTAGCAGATGTGGTTACTATTATTGGTACTGTGAATATAGTATTTGGCGAAGTAGATCGCTAAGACACTTAAGAAGTGAAAGGGTAAAGGAGTCAGTATGAAAAGATATGATTTAAGACCTCTAAAAGACAATTTTTATGAGCGAATGTTTGAATTGGTAGCCAGTGATTTGAAAGAAAATGAATCTGGTATTTTTTTATTTGAAATAGGAGATTTTACTCCTATTCAAAAAGTGGCAGATTTTGTAAGAGACAAAGACTTTACCCTCATGAACTCTTTAAAGTTTAATGAAGTAGATTGGACAGTTGTAATAAAAAAAGCATCTGACCCAGATAATGTCATAAAAGAAGACTTAGACGAAAGTAAAACAGAGGAAAGTAATATTGAAAGTGAATAGTAATTTAGAAACTGCAGTAAATAGTGATTTTATAATTGTTTTGGGTAGCTTGTTGGATGATACACATCAAGAGTTAACTTCTAGTGTTAAAAAAGCCATGGAGTTTAATAATGCACATGTGGTTTACATGCATCCCATTGATGATAAAAAAATTAAGAATATGAGTTCACTTTATGTTAAATATGAAATTGGAAGTGAAGAGGGTATTTGTGCTTTACTTTTAGAATATTTTGCAAGTAACTGCGAAGATACAGCAAAAGAATTTATCGAAGATTTGGATGTGGGATATCTAAGTGCGGAATCAAGTGTGGGTGAAGAAGAATTTGAAGAGATGCTTGAGCTTTCAAACAATAAAAAAAATAAAACCTTGGTACTTAGTAAGGATTTATTTACCCATGAAAAGATTGAAAATATTTCTAAACTATTAGGAGTATTAAATAAATATAGTGACTTTTCTATTGTAGTTGATACTTCACTGGATACCAAATATCAAAACTACATTACAGAGTATAAAAATGAGACTATAGAAGAAGTAGATGAAATCAAGGCCTATGATGGTACGGTAATTTATAAATACAGCTCTAATGAATCTAATCTTTTAATTGGAGGAGCTTCTTTTGCAAAGGTTGCCAAAATTAAAGATCAAGATGAAATAATTATTAATATTGGTAATAAACATATAAAGAGTGTGTTCAAACAAGATCTTAATCTGCAAGGAACCATTGCCTTAAATTTATTGAGTCATGAGGAATTAGAGAAAAACCCTTGGATCAATGAGGGATATACCTATAAAAGAGTTAATATTGAAAGGTTAATACACAATGAGTGATTTGATTAATTTAACAATTGACGGTAAAACCTGCCAAGCCAAAGAGGGTGAATCTTTATTAAATATTGCAAGAGCCAATGATATTTTTGTTCCTGCTGTTTGCTATCTGACAAAATGTTCACCTACTTTGGCCTGTAGACTATGTCTTGTTGAGGTGGATGGGAAACAAGTCTATTCCTGTAACTCAAAAGTAAAAGAAGATATGACGGTGACTACTTCAACACCCACCATTGAAAAAGAAAGACGTGCTATTATGGAAGTGTATGATGTAAATCATCCTTTACAATGTGGAGTCTGTGATCAAAGTGGGGAGTGTGAACTTCAAAACTATTCTTTATATATGAATGTTGATTCTCAAAGTTACTCCATTAAAGATGTACCAAGACCCACTGCTCATTGGGGTGTGATGAACTACGACCCAGGTCTTTGTATTGTATGTGAAAAATGTGTCACAGTATGTAAAGATATGATTGGTTCAAATGCGCTTAGTACTGTAAAACGAGGTGCAGATCCAATTTCGAAATCATTTAAAGAGGATATGCCAAAAGATGCCTATGCCATGTGGAATAAACTCAATAAATCCATTATTGGTTTTGAAGCAGACCAATGTACAGATTGTGGAGAGTGTATTTCAGTTTGTCCCGTTGGTGCTTTGGTCAGTCATGACTTTCAATACAAGTCAAATGCATGGGAATTAACAAAAATACCAGCTTCTAATCCTCATACCAGTGACTGTACTTTGATGTATTATGAAACCAAACAAGAATCAATTGAAAATCATCGAAATAAGATTATTTATAGGGTGACTAATGAACAACATTATGCCTCTTTAAATGGTGCTGGGAGATTTGGGTATGACTTTGAAAACAGAGTTGAATCAAAAGATGAACAAGCCTTTGAAAATGCTATTAACGCTTTTAAAAAAGCAGATACTATTGCTTTCCACTCTTTTATTACCAATGAAGAAGCTTTCCTTTTACAAGCCATAAGCGAAAAATTGGGCTGTACATTGGTGAATGATGATGCTTATAGATATCAACAGTTTCTAAAAGCTTATTCAAGTACCAGTAGAGAGAGTTTATACTCGGCTTCCTTGGAAGATGTTCATAAATCTAATTTTGTTATCTCACTTGGAGGTTTCCTTAAGTCTGATTCTCCCAATTCAAGATATGCTTTAAATAATTCTGTGATTATGAATAAAGGGGCTGCTTTGTATTTCCATCCTGTTGGTGACCCTATAATGGAACTAATAGGGAAAAAAGGGAAAACAACAGAGTTTATTTATCATAAACCTTTAGCAGAAGAAGCAGTACTTTATCTTATCTTGGATTTATTTGGAAATGATTTACCTTCAAGTGTTCAAGAAGTGATTAATTCAAAAAGAGAAAAACGAGTTAAAACTATTACTGAGACAGTAAAAGAAAAAGTTGTTGAAAAAGTGCTTGATGAAGAAACAGGTGAAGAAAAAGAGTTAAGTAAAATGGTTTCAAAAGAAGTTTCCAAAGATGTGGAATATGACTTTACTACTTTACTAGATGAAATAGGAAGAGATGAAAGTTTATTAGAGCTTATTACTTCCATGTTACTCAAAAAAGATAGCTTTTCTTTAATTATAGGAGAGGATTTATTCACACATCCCAATGCTGTAAACTTAGCCAAGTTATGTGGCCTAATAGATAAACATACTGAATTTAAAGTACTTATTATTCCTAGTCAAACCAATACTTTGGGAGTAAGTCTTATTTGTGACTTAGGTGAACATAGAAGTGGGTACACAGTGGGATATAATGTGACAGCTGATTTCCAATTATCTGCTTTAGGAGATGGGGATTTAGATATACCTGCACTTAACCAGCAAGAAGGAACTTTCACCAATATGAATAAACGAGTGGTTCCTACCAATGCTGCTTTAGAGTTTAATGGATATACATTAAATGAAATTGCCAATGTGATATTAGATAAGGACATTGAACATACTATTGAATACACTGAACTGCTTCCAAGTAAAAGTGGCTTTTTAAATATTGACTTCGATTCACTTCCCAATTACTATAGTAATGATCAAAAAGAACATAGAGGCTATCTTCTTAAATCATATTCGCAAGAAAATGAGATAGGTATTGGTGATATAGATAAACCAAGTGAAGAAGTATTTAACTTACATGAAAATGAAACCATAATCTATAGAGCAAATCCTATGAATCAGTTTAATGAGTTTACTGCAATTGCACACGAATTTAAAGATAGTTCACAAACAGGACTATATACAAACTCAACTTACTTGAAGACTTTGGATGTGAAAGAAGGGGATAACGTTTTGGTTGAAGCCAATGGAACTTCTTATGAATTAGAAGTACTCATTGATAATCAAATTAGTGGTGAGATTGTTTATATTCCAACCTTTGATAAAAGTATAAATACCAGTGTACTGTTTGATACATATAGATTTAACAGTGCAATTATAAAAAAGGTGTAAGAGATGGAATCCAGTTTACTAATAGAAACCGCTGTCAAAGTTCTTGTTGTTTTACTTGTCTTTTCAGCACTTGCTGGATTTACCACTTATATTGAAAGAAAAGTATTGGCATTTATGCAAAGAAGATTGGGTCCCACAAATGTTGGACCTTTTGGTTTATTACAAATTCTTTGTGATGGGGTGAAGTTGTTTACAAAAGAAGACTTTATACCTTCAAATGCTGTTAAACCAGTTTTTATGATTGCTCCTATTATAACGGCAGCCACTGCATTTATTGCCATGAGTGCTATACCTTTTTTCCCTGAGTTTGATATGTTTGGATATACAGTACGTCCTATTATTGCAGATATCAATGTTGGTGTGCTTTTTGTTCTTGGCGTTGCAGGAATTGGCTTGTATGGACCTCTATTAGCTGGGATGAGCAGTGGAAACAAGTGGTCTCTTATTGGAGGTGCACGAACAGCGATTCAATTACTATCTTATGAGGTGGTATCTGGACTTGCTATTCTTGCACCCATTATGATGGTAGGAAGTTTGTCTCTGATTGATATTAATGCTTATCAGGGCGATAATTATTGGATGATTGTTTATCAACCATTGGCATTCATTTTGTTTTTAATTTCAGGATTTGCTGAAACAAATAGAACACCTTTTGATTTACTTGAACACGAGGCTGAAATTGTTGCAGGGTATGCAACTGAATATTCAGGAATGAGATGGGGAATGTTTTTCATTGGTGAATATGCCAATTTATTTACTATTTCATTTTTAGTATCTTTATTGTTTTTGGGTGGCTTTAATGACTTATGGTTTATTCCAGGAGGAATTGCCATTGTACTTAAAGTGATGATGTTGATTTTTACTTTTCTTTGGGTTAGAGCTTCTTGGCCTCATATTAGACCAGATCAATTGATGTGGTTGTGTTGGAAAGTACTAATGCCCCTATGTATTATTAATATTTTAATTACAGGTTTTGTAATGATGTACTGGAGTAACTTATGAGTAAAATAGATTTAAATGAAAGAAATGTTGGATCTAAAGAATATATCATGGTGCAAGAAGATACCTATCCAAAAACTTCTTGGCAAGAATTCAAACAAGTGGTTAAAAGATCTGTTAAAGGTGAATTATTTACAGGACTTAAAATCACATTTAAGATGATGAAAGAAGCCTTATTTAATAAAAATATGCATACAGTTCAATACCCAGCTGAAAAGCTGCCTATTACTGCTAGATTTAGAGGAATGCATAAATTATTGGCTCTGCTAGAAAGTGGAGATAACAGATGTATCAGTTGTGGATTATGTGAGAAAATTTGTATTTCTAATTGTATTCGAATTGACTCTCGCATTGATGAAAACTCAAGAAAAGAAGTACTTGATTATTATATTAATTTGGGACGTTGTATTTTTTGTGGTTATTGTGCTGAGGTTTGTCCTGAGTTGGCAATTGTCCACGGGCCTCGTTATGAGGTTGCAGGTGAACAAAGAGCACATTTTATTGATATGGAAGATTTACTTACACCTATAGACAAACTTGTAAGTCAAAAAGAATATCCTGGTTTTGGAGATATCTCACCAAATGCCGATGAGCGAATGAAGAAAACACCATTAAGTTACTAGAGGGGTTCATATGTTTGAAGTTGTAGCGTTTTATTTATTTTCATTTTTAACTATTGGAATGTTTAGCATCACAGTCATGACCAATAATGCTCTTTATGCATTAAGTTCCTTGGCTGCGGGTATGATTTTTATATCTGCCTTTTTCTTTTTGTTGGATGCTGACTTTTTGGGTGTGGTTCAGATTGTTGTTTACACTGGAGCTATTATGGCCCTGTATGCTTTTGGAATGATGTTTTTTGATTACTCTAAAGAAATCAAAGAAAAAGTAAATAACCCCAGATTGGCTTTTGTACTAACGGGAATGACTGCTTTATTAATAGTAATTATGTTTACTATCCCAGTTATTGGTGAAAGTGCACAAAAAGGCCTATATCCCATACATGAAAGTTATGGGAATATTCAAGATATAGGCTTAGTATTATTTACAAAATATCTTATCCCCTTTGAAGTTGCAGCTGTGATGCTTCTAGTAGCCATGATTGGTGGAATTATACTCGCAGGTAAAAAAATGGATATTTCTTACAGCGAGATGAGTGAAGAAGATATTGGAATTTATGAAAAAGAATTGGCAGAAATAGCAAAGGATAAAAAATGAGTTTAAATGAATATTTAATACTTTCAGGCATCATTTTTTCACTTGGATTAATTGGTGTTTTGAGAAGAAAGAATTTATTGATGTTATTTTTTGCAACAGAAATTATGCTAAATGCAGTAAATATAGGAATGGTTGCAATTTCAAAGTTTCATGGAGATTTAACCGGACAGATATTTGCATTTTTTATAATTGCAGTTGCAGCAAGTGAAGTGGCTGTTGGTCTTGGCTTGTTAATTCTTTTATATAAGAGAAAAAATACTGTGAATCTTGATTCAATTGCCAGTATGAAAGGGTAATCATGGAAACATATCTGTATATTGCACTTTTTGCTCCCTTGTTGGGTTCTTTGGTCGCAGCCTTATTTGCCCAAAGACCGAAGTTACTATTTACAGGAATATTCACTTCCTTAATGATTGGTGTTTCTATGATTGCATCACTAAATTTGTTATATTTTGTGATGACAAGTGATCAAATAGTTCATGTGTTTATGATGGATTGGATTCATATTGGAAATCTAGATATTCATTTTGGCTTTGTGGCTGATCAGATAAGTGTTACGATGATGGTTGTTGTAACTATTGTTTCAACTATGGTGCATATTCACTCCATTGGGTATATGGATAAAGATAAAAGTTTTAATAGATACTTCTCTTATTTAAGTGCTTTTGTATTTTCGATGATGGTCTTGGTCATGTCGGATAACTTTGCAGGATTGTTTATTGGATGGGAAGGAGTAGGGCTTTGTTCTTGGTTACTCATTGGGTTTTGGTATCAAAAGCAGGATCAAGAAATTGTTGATGATGTTAAAAAGTCACCTTTTTCAACACTCTCCCCTTATTCTTCAATCTCCCCTTCTTATGCTGCTAATGAAGCTTTTCTTACCAATAGAGTTGCTGATTTAGGAATGTTAATTGGATTGTTTTTAATTTATTGGAATCTGGGTACTTTAGAATATTCAGATGTTTTTGAACATATAAACACACTTTCCACTGGATTAATTGTGTTAATTGCTTCTTGTTTATTTATAGGAGCTATGGGAAAATCAGCACAATTTCCTTTTAATCAATGGCTTGCAAATGCTATGGAAGGTCCTACCCCAGTATCTGCTTTAATTCATGCTGCTACCATGGTAACAGCAGGTGTTTATCTTGTTATTAGAGCCAATGATATTTTTGTTGCAGTGCCTGAAGTGGGATATGTGATTGCTTGTCTTGGGGCTTTTGTTGCTATGGGTGCAGCATTAATGGCACTAGTAGCTACCAATATTAAAAAAATCATTGCTTTTTCTACCTTGTCTCAACTTGGATATATGTTTGTAGCTGCTGGTCTTGGTGCTTATTGGGTCGCATTATTTCATTTAGCTATGCATGCCTTTTTTAAATCAGTACTTTTTTTAGGTGCAGGAAATGTAATGCACGCGTGTGACAATGAAATCAATATTAAAAATATGGGTGGATTGCATAAATATATGAAATCCACTTCTATAATTATGACAATAGCCTCAGTTGCGCTTGCGGGGATTTTTCCTTTATCTGGCTTTTTCTCTAAAGATCTTATTTTAGAAGTGGCTTTTGGAACACAGCACTATATACTTTGGACAGTACTTTGGATAACAGCAGGGTTAACTGCCTTTTATTCCTTTAGATTGGTGATGTATGTCTTCCATGGAGAAGAAAACTTTAAAAAGTTTGGATACCACCCTCATGAAACTTACCCTTATGTAATTGCAGCGATGGTTCCATTGGTTGTATTGGCAATGGTGGCAGGTTTTACTAAAGGAGTGTTTGTTGAGATGATTACGAAACAACTTCCTGTATTAGATATTCATGTGAATGCTACAACTTTCTGGGTACTAGTGGTTTTAACATTGGGTATTGCCTTGGGTGGAATTGCATTGGCTTTTTTCAAACATCAAAAAGATGGGTCTTATTTTAGTGCCCAAATGAAAGAAACTTTTGTTTATAAACTATTGGCAAACCAATATTATATGCCTCTGATTATAGAAAAATTGATTCTAAAACCATATCTCTTTATTTCTAAAGCTTCATGGAAAATTGATATGCATGTGGTTGATGAAATTGTTGATGGAATTGCCCGAACTGTTTATAGTACGGGTGAAAAAAGTACTGGGGCACAAAATGCCAATTTATCAAAATCATTGTTAAGTATGGCTCTAGGTCTTGTATTTTTTATAGTGCTTGGCGCTATATATAGTTTTGCAAAGTAAGAGGAGAATAAATGGAACACATTTTATCGATATTAATATTTTTTCCAGCACTTGCTGCTACAGTTGGTTTTGTAGTTGATAAAAACTCTATTAGAGCTTATGCTTTAACAGTTACAGCAATTGAATTTGTTTTAAGTCTGGTACTTTGGTATGGCTTTGATACTCAAAATCCCTTAATGCAATTCACAGAATTTTTCCCTCTTATAGCTTCTTATGGTATTTCCTATAGTGTTGGAGTAGATGGTATATCTTTATTTTTGGTTATCATGACAACACTAATGACTATGATAGCAGTCATTGGATTGAGTGAAAAAAGAGACTTAAAACATCTCCTTATTACAGTATTATATTTAGAAATGACAATGGTAGCAGTTTTCTTAGTTTTGGACGCTATTATCTTTTATACTTTTTGGGAATTATCTTTAGTCCCAATGTTTTATATTGTTGGTGCTTGGGGTGGAAAACTCAGAATTTACTCAACCTTAAAATTTTTCTTATATACCTTTACTGGATCACTTATTATGTTGGTAGGAATGTTGTATTTAGGATATGTGTATTTTCAAACAACAGGACATTGGAGTTTCAATTTACAAGACTGGTATATGTTACAACTTCCCTTTTCCATGCAACTTTGGCTGTTTGCTGCCTTTTTCTTTGGGTTTGCAATAAAAGTCCCTATGTTTCCTTTTCATACTTGGTTACCTTATGCCCATGGACAAGCACCGACTATTGGCTCAGTTATCCTAGCTGCAGTGTTACTTAAAATGGGTACGTATGGATTTATAAGATTTTCTTTGCCTTTATTTCCTGATGCCAGTGTTCACTTTACTTACCCTATGGCTATTTTAGCGCTTATTGCCATAGTGTATACTGCTATGGTGGCGTATGCACAAGAAGATATGAAACAGGTGATTGCCTACTCCTCTGTTTCACATATGGGTGTGATTATCTTAGGAACCTTTGCTTTAAATGTTGAAGGAATTGGTGGCTCAGTATTTTTGATGATTTCACACGGAATAGTCTCTGGAGCACTGTTTATGTTAGTAGGTATGATATATGAGAGACGACATACCAAGATGATAAAAGATTTTGGTGGTTTGGCTGTGAGTATGCCAAAGTTTGCCACCATATTTGCAGTGATGTTAATGGCTTCTGTTGGCTTACCTTTAACTATTGGATTTGTAGGAGAGTTTTTAAGTTTACTCGGATTTTTTAGAGTCTCTCCTATTCTAACCGTTATTGCTGGATTAACTATTATTTTTGGTGCAGTGTATATGTTGGTTATGTATAAGAAGTCATTTTTTGGACCTTGTGATAACCCAGAGAATCAAAAACTTGAAGATATCAAAGGTCGAGAAATGGTGGCTTTAATTCCTTTGGTTGCCTTGGTAATTATTTTAGGTATTTATCCAAAAGTGATTTTAGCTCCTCTTGATTCAACGGTCAGTCATCTAATCGAAACCATGCATACAAAAGCAATTTCTCCTGCGACCAAGGCCAGAATTTTAGAGTTAAATAGTATTGGGGAGGTGAAAAAATGATACCCGTAATTTCAGTAGACTTTATGGAGTTAAACTTCCAAACACTGGCACCCATGATTGTGGCACTTCTTGGAGCTTTGATTATTATTTGTATTGATTTGGCCAATAAACATTTGGATAAATCACTATATATTATGTTAACGGTTGTATTTCTAAGTATTGACATTGCCCTGGTATATGGATTTAGTGGGGCAGTTCGAGGGTTCTTTGATATTATGCTCGTAGATGGGATCTCAATTTTAGCCCAACTCACACTTCTCATTTTGTCCATAGCTTTTGTTCTACTTGCCTTTGGAAAACAAAAACTTCAAGAGTATCGTTATCCTGAATATTTTGCTCTGTACTTGTTTGCCGTTGCAGGATTTCAATTTATGGTTAGCTCTGATAGTTTGATTATGATTTTTGTTGGTCTAGAAACTTCCTCTATTGCTATTTATACGATGGTTGCTATGCACAATAGAATGAAAACCATTGAGGCCGCTATTAAGTATTTTACCATGGGTGCATTGGCCACTGCTTTTTTTACTTTTGGAGCTATGATTTTTTACGCGGTTACGGGAACAGTAGAGTTGGGAAAAGTATCCGAAATTCTAGTTACCTCTGATTTTAATAATTATGCTTTGATTTTAATGGGAATCACTTTTATGCTTGGGGCTTTGGGTTTCAAACTCTCATTGGTTCCTTTTCATTCTTGGGTTCCTGATGTTTATGAAGGCTCAACAGCAGCATTTGCTGGATTTCTAGCAGTTGTTCCTAAAATTGCTGCTTTTGTAGTGGTATTACGAATTTTTGAGATATTTGTATCTGCTGAAGATACTTATGTTCAAACAGCCTTGTATATTATTGCAGTGGTAACCATGACTATGGGGAATCTTATGGCCCTCTCTCAAACAGATATTAAAAGAATGTTGGCTTTTTCTTCTATCTCACATGCGGGGTTTGTTTTGTGTGCCATATTAATTGGAACTACTCAAGCAACCATTGGGATTTTTGTATATTGGATTTTATTTGCAATTGCAAATTTGGGTGCCTTTGGAATATTGTGGATTAACAGAAATAAAAATTCTTCAGTAAATGGCCAGAGTCCCAACAGTATTCATGCGTATGCAGGTCTTGTGAAAAAATCACCACTTTTGGCAGCAATAATGGCTATGTTTATGTTATCTCTGGCTGGGGTTCCACCTTTTTCAGTCTTTTGGGGGAAACTCTATCTCATAGGTGCTGCAGTGAATGCGGATCATTTATCTTTTAATATGTATCTGGCTCTAATTATGGCATTAAACTCTGCAATCGCAGTGTATTATTATGTTAAGCCTGTGGTATATATGTTTTTTAAAGAAGGAGCTGAAGTACAAGATGAAGTGATTTTGAGCAATTCAACAACAATGTTAAAGACGTTACTTGGAATTTTTGCCATTTTGAGTATTGGCTCAATATTTTTAGTGGAACCTTTAATAGAACTTATATCCTATTATGTACAAATTAGTGGGTATTAAGATGAAGACAGATAGTTAAAGTTTAAACTTATAACTATCTGTCTTCTGAAACTTCTAGCGTTTATTTTAGAGCTGCAGGTGAAAAAAGTACACCAAATAATTCACACCAAATAACAACACTTTTATATTGAGTCAAGTCAAGGTCTTTTGGTATATCATAATTTTGATTTCCCATGTTTCCCTTTAGTTTTGCTAGTTTTACAAAACCATCTGTTACTTGACTTTTATTTGTTGGATTTTCATGTTTTACCAAATATACTACCAAATCAGGTCCATTTGTTACTGTAAAGTTTTCAAATCGTAAGAAGTGAGACTTATCTGGGTTTTGGTACAGAAGCGCTTCTCCTTGGCCCATATGTGAGTCATCCGCTTTTTTAAATGTTCCTTTTTTAAGAACGATTGGTGTTGTATTGATAGTGTTAGTACTCGATAATTCTTCATTTACTTCAACATTTAGAAAAATAGGCGAAAGTAAAAACCACCCAATCCCAATAATAACGATTAATAAAACTCCATAGATTGCTTTCTTTAACATATTTTACCCCTTTGTGTTTAATTATTGTAACATTCTTTGACTTTGGTCTAGAAGATACTCTAAAGTAAAAGTAAACGAGATATGGATACAATTGCAACATTAAAATATGAGGATTAAAATTGAAAGAGATACTTGTAGCTCACTCTCCAGATGCAGATGATATATTCATGTATTATGCCATTAAATTTGGTTGGGTAAATTTAGAAGATACAAAGTTTGATAATCTAGCTTTAGATATAGAAACTTTAAACCAAGCAACTTTAAGAGGTGAGTATGATATCTGTGCAATTTCTTTTGCTCTTTATCCTTTTGTAAAAGATGATTTTTCCCTTTTAAAAACAGCCGTTAGTTTTGGGGATGGTTATGGACCAAAGCTAATTAAGAAAAAAGGCGCAAAACTAAAGAAAAAATTCACTGTTGCATTAAGTGGTGAATACACAACCAATGCTCTTTTATTTAAAATAAAATATCCAAATGCAAAAGTACAATACATGAACTTTCTAGAAATAGAAAATGCTGTTTTAGAAGGAAAAGTTGACGCAGGTGTTTTAATTCACGAATCAATTTTAACCTATGATGAAAAACTTGAAGTAGAGATTGAACTTTGGGATATTTGGCAAGAACTAGCAGGTCCAGATTTACCTCTTCCTCTTGGGGGAATGTGTATGCGAAGATCTATTCCTTTACACAAAGCTATCCAGTACGAAAATACTTTAATCCAAGCTGTAAATGTTGCCAACTCAAATAAAGATTTACTTTCTAAAATGTTAATGGAACGAGATTTAATTCGAGTTAATAGTGAAACATTAAATAAATATTTAGACTTATATGCAAATGATGACTCTATTGAGTTAAGTGCGTTACAATTTAAAGCTTTGGATAAATTGTATGAGTTGGGATATAAACATGGATTTTATGAACAATTGATTCGTTCAGAAGATTTTTTGATTCCAAGTGAATATGCTGAACATCGTTCAAAATAATGAATAGAGACCAATAAATAGTGAATAACTTTTTAAAAGAGATTAACTTTTCTAAATACTCTTCAATACGAATTGGACCTATTTCAGAAGTGTTAGTTATTGAGGAAATGGGAGAATATCGTGAACATAAGATATTGGGCTTGGGAAATAATGTACTTATTTCTGACACTCATCCTTCCTTTGCTGTTCTAGGGTCTACTTTTGATTATATAGAAAACAGAGATGGTTTACTTTATGTGGGATGTGCTACAAAATCTGGAAAACTTTTATCTTATGCTAAAAAAAATAACTTGGCCAACTTTGAATTTCTTGGTAAATTACCAGGGTCTTTGGGTGGGTTGGTGAAAATGAATGCGGGATTAAAAGAATTTGAAATATTTAATTATATCCATAGTATTAAAACAAAAGATGGATATATAAAAAAAGAAGATATCCAATATTCTTATCGACATACCAATATTAATACCATTGTATATGAGGTGGTATTTAATTGTACTGCTGGTTACTCGAAAACTCAAAGTGAAGTCTTTAAAAAAATGCGAGATAATCAACCTCAAGTTCCAAGTGCAGGAAGCTGTTTTAAAAACCCTCAAGATGATTCAGCAGGAAGATTAATAGAAGCGGTTGGATTAAAAGGTTTTCAAAAAGGCAATATGGCATTTAGTGAACAACACGCAAATTTTTTAGCCAATATGGGTGCGGGAAATTTTGAAGATGCTATTTATTTAATAAACTTAGCAAAACAAAAAGTAAAAGAAAAATTTAATATCGATTTAGAAGAAGAGATTATCATTTATTAGATAACTTGGAATAAGATTCCTATCTAAATTATTTATATACATATATACAAATTAGCGATTTTAATATATTTATGATAGAATTTCAACTTGAAAAATTTAAAGGTTAATAATCAGTGAAGAATTTAGTTATCGTAGAGTCCCCAGCAAAAGCAAGAACAATAT
>Ga0209826_1000643_pt1 | contig 24841 bp, 23 predicted proteins | sample GOMGulsemesocosm_5_FD_184637 | JGI IMG/M metagenome (GOLD analysis project Ga0209826, IMG submission 184637) | Methane-oxidizing microbial communities from mesocosms in the Gulf of Mexico - GOM15C Gulf of Mexico (SPAdes) (version 2) | ecosystem: Environmental > Aquatic > Marine > Cold seeps... | reverse complement strand
TGCTAGATCCTCTAGCGAATCCCCAGGTCTCAAATTCCATTTCCACTGTTTTACCTTACTACGAATCAATTTTGCTGCTTTGTTGCTCATTGCTGGGCTAAAATTCACAAAGTATTTTCCACGCCGATTTTTCGACATTCTTGGTCTAAAAGTATAACCAAGAAAATCAAATGAGGTGTGTGAATAGTTGCCTGTTCTGTTGCCGAAATTTAAAAACAGCACTTCACCAGTATTGGCAAAACAAAACGATGGGGCTTCATGGCCAATCACAAAAGAAAAACCTCCCTCGTTCAAAGGCTGATGTGGGAAAAGAGCTAACTGACTGTGATGTTGAGCATGTAGTTCCACAAATGGAAATCGTAAACATGCTAATGAACATGAATCCATTAAACAAAACTGAAGTGGAAAGAATATTAAAAACCTACTTTCGTGTGTTACTGGTTACAAAAGAGGAACACGACATGTTAAATGCATCTGGGCTAAGATCTAAGATGCCTAAAGACTGGGATAGAAAAGATGTATGGGCACGGTATAAATGTGTTGGAATTGAGCCAGAAAACGGCTAACAATGCACTCAAATAATTCATCACTCTTGACGAAAGTGATCCATTGGATTATAGTTTTAACATGCAAACTATAGTTGAGTTACCAGAATATATACGCTAGCCTGCTTAATGACTTTGAAAAACAAGGAGTCATCAATTATTTGGCAAGTCACCCTCAAGATGGTGCTGTAATGCAAGGTACTGGAGGCATTAGAAAGTTTCGCTGGGCTTCTGGGAACCGGGGAAAAAGTAGTGGTGTACGAGTTATCTATTACTTTCATAGTAAATCAACGCCTTTATTTTTGTTAACGGTCTTTGGAAAAAATGAAAAGGCTAATTTATCAAAGTCTGAGCGTAATGAATTGGCTAAGTTTGTTAACCTTCTTGCTAAAAATTATGGTGAAACCAATGTCTGAATTTTTTGATAGTATCAAACAAGGCCTTACAGAGGCTATTCAGTATTCTGAAGAAAAATACCCAAAAGCAGTTGTCCATAAATTTTCTTCAATTGATGTGAAGAATATTCGGTCTAAATTAAAAATGAGTCAAACCGAATTTGCATCATCTTTCGGAATTAGTGTTAGTACATTACGTCACTGGGAGAGAGGGGATCGTACTCCACAAGGTCCTGCTCTTGTTCTTTTAAATGTTGTAGCTAAAGAGCCTCAAGCAGTATTAAATGCACTTACAGAATAAAAGTGCTAACAATCAAATTAACGTGGAAAACAAACAGCCAGCTCATTTATTAAAGGTCTTTTTTTAGTTAACATTAGTGGGTAAAAGTTTGTCCATCTATTACCTGTTTGTTTCCTGTTATTTGGGCGTTATCTGCGACACGAAGTTGCATAAGTACATGTTGTAAATCACTTTTTTAAGTGTAGCGCAACCTGGAGTTCTGCCTCCAGTATCCTACCAGGCCATGCGACAAGGAAGTGGTGTGAAGCGTCTGGGACAATGAAACTCGTATAAGAGGAACCGTGAGGGGACTCGTAACTGCCAGTGCTAAGGCGGACGGGAGCTAGGATGGAATGATAGGGTGAATGTAATGTGAACTGTCGTCTTGAAGTCCCGTTAACAAAAGAGCAGCCAAAAGCACTGATAGTGCTGTAACCAACAGGTGGGTAGTCACGGTGAAACTGTTATAACGTCGGTTTCACGCAGATAAAGCACTACTGGGATACAGGCAGCACCTAAGTCATTCATTAAGATATTTATGTGGAACGTGGCAATGTTGTATCGTCCTCCAGCAATGGAGAAAGCTGCTCGCAAGGGGTGCTGATGGCGGTGCGTCGATGAGAGAATGGAAAAAGCGAAAGTGATTGTGTAATGCAGTCAATACGGATTCAAGATTTGTCCGACACGAAAATGTGCCCACGTCCATTTGGTGCTTCGTTGCGAGAGAGTTTAGAGAACCGATTTTAAGAAGGAAACGCAAATGACGGCCTTTGGCTGGTGCACCTTCTGGCATAGCAATATGTATTATCGACTGTAGATGCGTATCGCAAAGGTTGTTAATTAATTTGTTCAGGAGACATTCTGTTTGGAAGTAAAGTTAGTGATGGAAAATACATCATTTTACGCTGGATAAAATGAATTTACTGTTGAATAATGAAACAACTGGGTCAGTTTATTCTGGCTTTTGAAGGGCTTGAGCCGTATGCTGGGAAACTCGCAAGTACGGTTCTTAGGAGGGAAAGGGCTGTGAAGCCCTGACCTATCCGGTGCTAAAAGAACTCCAGTTTGAATAAAGTTCACTTATAAGTTAACATCTCTTGTATGAGAGAAATATTATTTTATAGAACTGAATCGGATGAATGCCCTGTAGAAGATTTTCTTGATACCTTGGATAGTAAACAAGCACAAAAAGTTGCTTGGGTAATGCAAGTAGTTGAGGAGCTAGAACAAGTTCCAAAAAGATACCTCAAAAAATTAGTAAATACCAAGGATATTTGGGAAATTCGAGTGCAAATGGGAAATAATATTTTCAGGTTTTTAGGCTTCTTTAATCAAGGAAACTTTATTGTGTTAACAAATGGCTTTCAAAAGAAAACACAAAAGACACCAAAGTCTGAAGTCTTTCTCTCTGAGCAACGAAAGCAAGATTATCTAGAGAGGAAAAGTTGTGAGTGATTTAAAAAAATATATTAATAAAAGAAAAGAAACTGATGAAGGTTTTTCTTTAAACTTTGATGAAGGCTATCAAGCTTTTAAAATTGGACTTATGCTAAAAGAAGCAAGGGAAAGTGCTGGTATAACCCAAGAAGAATTAGCTATTAGATTAAGTACGAAAAAATCTGCTATTTCAAGAATTGAAAATCATGCAGAAGATGTAAAGCTTTCAACTCTTGAAAAGTTTGCAAGTTCATTAGGGAAAAATATTGAAGTTCGTATATATTAAAAAGCATAACCTCTATATGACCGCCACTTGTCAATAGGCAAAGTGGTTCTGTATCCAAAATTATCGGATATTTTTACTATACGTTTCGTTGTTTCTGCTGCCGTTACTTTTATCCTATTGCGTCAGGTCATGCCTGCGCACAAACATCTATCGAGCATCAACCGGATGATTTTGAACGGATTTTAATCGTTTCAAATCATTCGACTGCGAAGGTGTCAGCCGAAGCATTTTCACCCCCGCGTACTAGAAATTTATCGGTTACCCTGCTGGTTGTCTTCTCAAAAGCTCGGGCTCACAGCTTGTGTCCAGTTATAACTCAGTTCAACCTCAGGGGCAGTCACGAACAAATCGTATATAAGTTGAGCCGTCCATCCAGTCTATTCAAAAAAAGGGTCTTGGCCTTAGGTCTGATAAGATCATTCGAGGTCAAAGCCTCCATCAATATTTCGATCTTTTTTTTCAGTTCAGGCACAGCAGACTCAGTTATACTTTAGAGCTCAAACACGGACGACTCAAAATCGTTAATCAGCTAAAAAATAGTTTTCATCAAAAGCATCTTTTCGTTTTAAAACAAAATAAACAGCACGTCCCAGTTTATGCGTCAGTATTGACATGGCCTTACCTTTACCGTGTTTTTTCTCCAGTTTAGCGACATAAGCCTTGGCTCGATCACTTTCTCGCATGAATAAACACATGGCTTCAGTAAAGGCCCATTTTAATTGTGGATTACCAATTTTACTGCCGCCATAGCCATAGAGTTTACCCGCTGATTCCTTGCTGCATTTCACCAGTCTGGCATAGGACGCAAAGGATTGAACGGTAGGGAAACGGTTAACATCCCTCGTTTCATAGAGAATGGTTAAAGCTAATATTTTGCCAATACCAGGCACAGTTCGCAATCGATAAAAGGTACGAGGATCAAAGGACTTAGTTTTACGAATAATAAAGTTTTCCAGTTGCGTAATTTCATCCTGAAGATGGTCAGCCACAGAAAGGTCAACCTCGATATTTTTACGCACGGTTGGATCCCTAAATCTCTGGCTGTTGCTGCAATAGGTTGCTCTGATTCAATTGCTAATTTAACTGCTGCTTCTTTATATTCTGATGTATAGCTATTTGGTTTTTTAGTTTATTCACTCATTTTTGACACACTTAATTTCCTTTAAAAGTATTTTTTGGTTCATCCCTCAGATAAAAAACATACCCAATCTCTTGAAAAAAGGTAGAAAAGGGCAAAAAATGAAGGTGGTTTTGTTAATCCGTTATTGTTTTTGGAAAGAATTGCGCGTATTAGCTCATATACCATTCGAGCCGTTCAGAACGCAATAATCACTGGAAAATCTCTGGGTGATCTTATGTGTGTCCTGATGGCCCGATTAGTTTCTGGGTAGATCAAATATGGAAACACTGATGATCTATATGTTGTTTGACTATACACTTTAACTATTATTTTTATATGACTCTATACAAACCACAGGTTTATAAAAAACAAGTAAATTCATGAGTTATTTTATTGCTAGGAGGGGCCTATGGCCGCGACTAGAACAAGATGAAGTGCTTTCGCGGCCACAGGCCCCTCCTACTTTTTAGACAACATTTTTAACCTGTGATTTGTTAATAGCTATTTATTTTCATTTAACTTAATGTGCAGAGCAAGAATCAAACCACAAGTATTTCTGTACCTATTTTATAGAATATGCCAGAATCGACAATTAATATTCCAATATTTAATTTTCGTGGCAAAAAAAACACTTTCATCAGAAGATTCAACTTTATTTAGACAAACAATCGGCCAAGTCAAAGAAGTCGAAAGTAATACTTTGTTGCTTTCATCTAACGAAAAACCTAAGCCTTATCCCAAAGAAAAAGCTATAAAGACCTCTGATAGTTTTGAAAAAACTTCTGACTTAGAAATCGAAAAGCTCTATCAAGAAGACAGTGTCAGCTTTATCGCTCCAGGCCTACAAAAAAGTGTTTTAAAAAAATTACGGAAAGGTTATTACGGTTTTGATGCATCCATTGATTTGCATGGTTTAACTAGCCAAGAGGCAAAACATCAACTGTCCAAGTTTTTACATTTTAGTATTGAAGATGGCTATCGCTGTGTACATATTATTCACGGCAAAGGCTATGGCTCGTCCAACAATCAACCGGTATTAAAAAATGATGTTAATATCTGGTTACGCCAGCATAGCAGCGTACAGGCATTCTGTTCTACCCCCCCTAAAGTAGGTGGAACAGGCGCTGTATTTGTATTATTAAAACTGGCTGAAAAATACGGTGAAGAGGAAGACACCCAATATTAAGCGATAAAATACAAAGGGCATCATGCCAATTTTATCTAATAATTTCAGGAACCAACCTATAGATAGATAAGCCATCACGGCTGATAAACAAACACCAATTGCAATCATATCCCATTGTACAGGGATAGCTGATTTATAAAGTTCCAGTCCTTTAACCATACCCGCCAAAGCAATGACTGGAATGGATAATAAAAATGAAAAACGTGCGGCATGTTCACGCCTTAACCCTGTCATCAATCCTGCTGTAATTGTAATACCAGATCGAGATGTACCCGGGATTAATGCTACGGCTTGAAAGAGTCCTATAACCACTGCATCTAAAAGTGTTATTGTTGTACGTTCTTCTTTAGCCTGTTTTTCTGCAAACCAAAGTAAAAAGGCAAATACAATGGTGGCTCCTGCAATCACTAGAGGAGATCGAAAAACTGTTTCAACCACATCAGGCAAGGTAATCCCCACTAGACCAACAGGTATAGTTCCTAAAACCACATACCAAGCTAATTTGGCATCATCAGTCATTCCTTTTCCAACAACTGATCGACTCCATGCCATGATAATTTGAGCAAGATCTTTACGATAAAATGCCACAACAGCTGTTAATGTTCCCACATGTACGGCTACATCAAAAGCTAAACCTTGATCTTCCCATCCCACTAATACAGGGAGTAAAATTAAATGAGCAGAACTGGAGACAGGTAAAAACTCAGTCAATCCTTGTAGAATAGCAAGGGAAATAGCTTGAATGATATCCATATATTTGACTCGGAAAGTTTGATAAAAAGATATTTTACCTTATTATTGGTAGAGTAATAACTGACTATATTAAATTAGTATAATTTATACTTCACCCAAACTTTACGGACAAATTTTGATCTCTGTTGACCTTATTACCGTTTCAATCATTTTAGTCAGTTCTTTACTGCTATTAGCAAGCAACCGATTCCCTGCGGATACAGTATTACTTGGCGCAATATGCTTGCTTATGCTGAGCAATATTTTAACCCCATCCGAGGCTTTAGCAGGCTTATCTAGCCCAGGTATTGCGACTATTGCAGTTTTATACATTATTGTAGCTGGCTTAAGAGAAACAGGCTCTATTGCTTGGCTAAGCCGCATATTATTGGGCAAACCTAAAAGTTCAGTATCTGCTCAAATAAGGCTATTAATCCCAGCAGCAAGTATTAGTATTTTTATTAATAACACCCCTGTTGTTGCCATGTTTACATCTGCCGTACAAGACTGGTGTAAACGCAGCGAATTTAAGCCTTCACATTTTCTTTTACCCTTAAGTTATGCTTCAATTTTAGGTGGCACTTGTTCATTAATTGGTACCAGTACCAATTTAGTGATTGATAGCTTAATGCGTCAGTCAGGGTTGCCTGGCTTTAGTTTATTTGAACTTTCTGCTGTCGGCATTCCTATCACCCTAGTAGGTTGTTTATACCTCATTATTGCTAGACCTTTTCTACTGCCTGATAGACAAGGATCTACTGAAAAATTTAATGATGTTCGTGAATATTTAGTTGAAATGCAGGTTAATCCAAATTGTGAATTAATAGGACAATCTATTCAAGATGCAGGGTTACGTCATTTACCTGGTCTCTTTTTAATCGAAATAATTCGCAATGGTGAATTATTCCCTGCAGTATCACCACAAACAATCATTCAAACCAACGATAGACTTGTATTTGCTGGCGCAGTTGAATCAGTGATTGAATTAAGGCGAATACGAGGGCTTATTGTTGCTTCCGACCAAGTCTTTAAACTTGAAGGAAAAGAACATGAACGGCGTTTATTTGAGGCCGTTATTTCTGCAGAAAGCCCCATTATTAGGAAAAATATTCGCGAAACCAGATTTAGACATCGCTACAATGCCGTTATTTTATCTATTGCTCGTAATGGTCAACGGATAGAAGGAAAAATTGGTGATATTCAATTGCTCCCTGGCGACACATTACTCCTAGAAGCTGAAAAAGGTTTTTTATTTAAATTCCGCAATAGCCGTGATTTTTTATTAATCAGCAAACTAAGAAACTCTAATACTGTTCGACATAGCCACGCTCCGTGGGCTTTAAGCATTATGATAATTATGATAATTATAATGACAACAGCAAATATGGATATCCTGCAAACAGTCGTAATTGCTGCTATTGCCATGCTACTCAGTGGCTGCTTAAACATTGAAGATGCCCGTCGTAGTATTGACTATCAAGTACTCCTTGTTATTGCCTGCGCCTATGGATTAGGGACGGCTGTACAAAAAGTAGGCTTAGCGGATTTAATTACAGAACACGCCATATTACTTGCAGGAGGGGATATTTGGCTCATGTTAGTCTTAGTTTATGTTGCGACTGTTATTTTAACTGAAACCATCACTAATAATGCCGCCGCTATTATTATGTTTCCCATTGCAGTCAGTGCTGCCAATACCCTTGGAGTTAATATCACCCCATTTGCTGTTGCTGTAATGATTGCAGCATCAGCAAGCTTTATTACCCCAATTGGCTACCAAACCAATCTTATGGTATTTGGCCCCGGTGGATATCGTTTTATAGATTATATAAAATTAGGGCTCCCCTTAAGCCTTATAGTGGCCTCGATTGCACTATGGATAATCCCTATCGTTTGGCCTTTTTAAACAGTCTATACACAAAAAAGTACAATTAACCTGTTATCATTAATGTTTATTCAAACACTTATATAATCATTAATGGATTGGTTTATCAACCTGCTCACCGGCGACTCGGTAGCACATACTTTATTAGTCATCAGCCTTGTTATTTCGGTTGGTTTAGCGCTCGGTGAAATTCCTTTTTTTAAGATAAAAATGGGGATTGCAGGGGTTTTATTTTCGGGTTTAGCTTTTGGACATTTTGGAATGACAATTGATGGTCATATCATGCATTTTTTGCGTGAATTTGGTCTGATTCTATTTGTTTATGCTATTGGCCTCCAAGTAGGCCCTGGCTTTGTTAACTCTTTCTTACAAAACGGTATAAGACTTAATATTATGGCCGCAAGTATTGTGATACTCGGTGCTATTATTACTGTACTTATCAGTTATTTTGGAGGCATTGAAATTCCTGTTGCTGTCGGCTTATTTTCTGGAGCAACAACCAATACACCTTCCTTAGCCGCAGCACAAGAAATACTCAGTGGTTTACCTTTAATAGATGATGAAACATTAAAACACCCAGGACTTGGCTATGCTGTAGCCTACCCTTTTGGCATCATTGGTATTATTTTAACCATGCTGCTGACTAAATTTATTTTTAAAGTAAACATTCAATCAGCTGAAAGCGATTTTAAACAATCTCAGAAAGATAATGCTGACCAACCGATTTGGGTGGATTTAAAAATTGAAAACGCTAATCTAGAAGGTTTAACAATTGATGAGATCCATTTTTTTGAATCTATGGATGTTGTTGCCACTCGTATACTGCATGATGGACAAGTTAAAATTGTTAACAATTTAACTCAATTAAAAATGGGAGATAGCATTCGCCTCGTGGGTGAAAAGAAAAAACTTGAAGAGTTAAAAATGCTTGTCGGTCATGAATCTGAATTTAATTTAAAAGACATTTCATCGAACTTTTTATTAAGTAAACGCTTTGTCGTGACCAATAAAGAAGCCATAGGAAAAACGGTAGCGGAACTACGTACTTTTTATGGTGTGACTATTCCTAGAGTTAAACGACCAGAAGTTGAGCTAACGCCCAATGGTTCAGTACATATTCATTTTGGAGACGAGCTTCATGTAGTAGGTACTGAAGAATCACTCAAGAAAATTGAGCAAGTGCTGGGAAATTCATTAGAAACAATGAATCATCCACAAATTGTACCTATCTTTATTGGAATTACTCTCGGGGTTATTTTAGGTAGCTGGCCTTTCTTTATTCCTGGAATCCCTTCTGCCATAAAATTAGGACTGGCAGGAGGGCCCTTAATTGTCGCTATTCTTCTTAGTCGAGTCGGAAACTGGGGAACAATGACTTGGCATCTACCTAAAAGCTCTAATATCATTTTAAAAGATATAGGAATAGTACTGTTCCTAGCCTGTGTTGGATTACATTCGGGTGATCAGTTTGTAAATACACTGGTTAATGGTGATGGTTTTTACTGGATGGCCTGTTCAATATTAATCACTCTTTTACCCTTGCTGATCGTTGCATTTGTTGCCAAAGGTATTTATAAAACTAATTATCTTTCAGTTTGTGGCTTATTAGCCGGTAGTATGACGGATCCACCCGCACTCGCTTTTGCTAATAGTTTAAGTGGTTCATCTGCTGTATCTATTGCCTATGCAACAGTTTATCCCCTAGTGATGATTCTTAGAATTATTTCTGCTCAACTCATTATTTTGCTATTTATATAAAAGCCTAAACTCTCACTTAAAAGTTGAATATATACTTCACGCGGTCACAGATGCGGAAAAATAGTTGTGACCGCGCGAAGTATTGGTTCCTTAACCGCCAATACATCCATAAATTGGATTTCACAACGGGGCGTATACAAAAACTCAATCGGTTGATGATTTTTGCCATGGTTCCTGCAGTAGAAAATTCTTACACAGCCCCCTCAGTTTTCTGAGTTGTGTCAGCTCTTCTTTCGCCTTCAACCGAGTAAAAGCAATTTTTGTCAAAAATTGCTTTTTTGTTGAGCAACATCTTAGAGCAATAAATTCTGCTTTATCTTTACTTTTCGCAAACCATTTATTGTATTCTTCAAACACTGAAATCTTTAGCATGTGTTTGTTTGCATTCAAATGCCCCTTTTTTTATTCTAAAATCGGAAGCTGGAAGTTTTAAATTGATTTGTCATCGGCTCCAAACTGCGATTATTTTTTGACATTCAGCTCGCCATAGGCATTCAGATTCAGGATCTTCACAAGGTTGTTGGTATGCAGTTCGAAAACAAGGACGATGATGTGCTATTTTTTGAATTTCACGAATCAATTTAACCTCAGTACACATGTTCTTAGAATTGGCAATGCCAAGTAAACTAGCAAGCTTTTGTAAACTAAGGATTGTCATACCTCCATTTTCTTCACAACAGACAAAAAATGTTTGTATTTGAAATTCTATATATTCAATTTCTGCTTCTAGCCAGTTATCAACCTCTTTGCCCAGCTGAAATTCTTTCTTTTCAGCTTTAAAGTATGCTGCCACAGAAATCCATTGATGACGAAATAAGTCATCAGAATTAATTTGATTAGATACTTCTTCAAAGTTAGGCATTTTTTAGAGCATCAGGCCTTTCGGCCAACTTTTCCTCAGCATGAGAAATAAAAGGAATCCCTGGTTTACCTGTGGCTTGCTCAGTACGACAGTAACAATTAAATGTTTTTGAACCACCCCCCAGCATAGAAACCTTTTCAAAGCCTTTCTGCTTTAAAATACGGTAAGCTAGATAACTGCGAAAACCAACCCGGCAGTAAACATAAACAGGCTGTTCTTTTTTTAGTTCATCTAGTCTTGATCGTAATTCACGTAAGGGAATATTAATTGAACCAGGGATGCTCCAGTTTTTAAATTCCTTGTTACTCCGTACATCAAGCAAAGTTCCATTTGCGACTTGTTCTGGAAAGTTTTCCGCATACCAGAAATCCAGATCACCTCGCAAGAAATTGGCGGCGATAAACCCAGACATATTCACTGGATCTTTCGCTGATCCATAAGGTGGTGCATAAGCTAACTCAAGATGTTCCAGATCAAATACTGTCATTCCCGCACGAATAGCGGTTGCAAAGACATCAATACGCTTATCTACACCATCATAGCCAACCACTTGAACACCAAGTAATCGACCATTTTCAGGTTCAAAAAGCAGCTTAATGTGCATCGGTGCTGTACCTGGATAATACCCGGCATGGCCAGAAGGATGAAGATAGACTTTATGATAAGCTCGGTTAACACGTTGCAAGCTTTTTTCCGATGCACCACTAGACCCGGCTGTCATTTCAAATACTTTGACTACAGCCGTTCCTTGAGTTGATCTATATTGACTAGCAAGACCAAAAATATTATCAGCAACAATCCGTCCCTGCCGGTTTGCAGGCCCTGCCAAAGGCAACTGAGTTGGCTCGCCTGTTACAGTGTCTGTCACCTCGACCATATCACCTGCTGCGTAAATATCAGGGTCTGAGGTTTGCATATGGGCATCTACTTTGATTCCTCCTCGACTACCCATTTCTAGCTTAGCTTCAACAGCTAGTTTTGAAGTGGGTCTAACACCTATAGCCAGAACAACAAGATCGGCAGTTAACATATGATCATTATCAAGAACGACTTTAACTTTTCCAGCAGCATCGGTAAATTCCTTGGCAGCATGACCTAAATGTAGTTGAACACCTTCACTTTCCATGTGATAACGTAAATCACAAGCCATCTCGAAATCGAGCGGTGGCATCAGCTGGTTTTCTAACTCAACCAATTCAACCACCATGTTCCGTTGTCTGAATGCTTCAGCAACTTCAATACCAATAAACCCTCCACCAATGACAATGGCTTTTCGAGCGCCTGCATCAATTTCCTGAATAATGGCATCCATATCTGGAATATTCCTAAGTACAAATATTTTTTTATGACCAATTCCAGGAATAGGCGGTCTTAGCGCATCTGCTCCCTGACATAAAACCAGTTTGTCATAGTTTTCTATATAAGTTCTTTCTTGTGCATGGTCAACTACAGTGACTTGTTTTAGGTCACGGTCAATCTGAGTAGCTTCATGATTGGTTCGAACATCAATGTTGAGAGTTGCCTTTAAACTTTTTGGTGTTTGTAATAATAAAGCCTTCCTGTCTTTAATGTCTCCACCGATATGATAAGGCAAGCCACAATTGGCGAATGAAATAAATGCATCCTTTTCCAGCACTATAATTTCAGCATCTTCATTGAGTCTTCTAGCGCGTGCAGCAGTTGATGCACCTGCTGCCACACCACCAATTATTACAATTTTCAAAATCAGTTCCTTGGAAATTTTAGTTTAAAATTATAAGTTCATTATTAATGAACATTAAATAAAGACAGAGTTCAATTCACTATTTTTAATTTTTTCAGAACAGCTTTGCTGTCTAAACAATCAACCTTTCTGTTGCTTAAAAACCGAAACTAAAAACAACAGTGCACTGGCAATAATGATTAATGGGCCTGCGGGTACACCTAAAATAGCATAGGCAATAACCCCCAGAATACAGGCAAGACTTCCAGCGAGAGTGCTAATAACCGTATATTGAGATAAATTACTACTGATATTTTTAGCGGTGCAAGCAGGGATTGCCAGCAATGCCGCAGTCATCAATCCTCCAACGATACGAACTCCCAATGCAACAGTCACTGCAATACAAATTAAATATAAGGCATTATTTAACTTCAGATTAACTCCACTTGTTTGTGCTAAATCACCAGAAATACTGGCAAGTACCATACTGGAATAAATTTTTTTTACCGTAAAAAAAAGGACTATTGAAATAATAACAGTGACCAGAACCGTTATTGAGGATATCTGGGACACATCACCCAGTAGAGCAATATCAATATCGTCTTTTGGCAAAAACAGAAATGCTGTAGCCAAAGAAGCTGAAAAAACTACGGCCGTTAGTGCCTCAAGATGTAAGCGGGTTTTCTGTTCCAGAAACCATATAATAAGCACACCAAACGCCAGAAATAGAGTGGCGCCGACTGAAACATCAAAATCATACAGTAGTGCCAAGGCGACACCCGGCAAGGTCATGTGGCCAAGCGCACCACCCATTAGTGCCATCCGTTTAGATAGCATCAATGAACCTAAATAACCCGCAATGGCACCGATTGTTCCGCTCAGAATCAGTGCAAGCAAAATTTGTGTATTCATAATATTCACCTGTGCTGATGTTTGTAAAATTTGATTCCAGTGCCGTAAAGTCGTTTCAGTTGTTCAGGTGTAAGTACCTCATCAGGTGTTCCCATACACACTTGTTGCTTGTTTAAACAAATCACCTGGGTTGCATATTCCCAGACAATATTCAGATCATGAGTGACCAGTAAAATAGTCAAGTTCTGATTTTGCCAGAATTTATGCAATAAACTATAAATTGTTTCTTCACCTCCCAGATCAATACCCGAAGTAGGTTCATCAAGAATTAACACATCGGGATTATCAAGCAATGCCCAGCCAATTAGCATTCGTTGAAACTGTCCAGTAGAAAGCTCGCTGAATTGATGAGTTAACAGGCTTTCATCTAGTCCGACATCAGCAATCATCGTTTTTATTATCTTTGAATCTGCAGTCTTAAAAGCATAGAATTCTTCTATGTTCAGTGGAGGAAGGCTGTGTCTTTGCAAGAATTCTTGTGGTGGAAGGTAACTGATTTTTTGAGCATTCCAAGAAACTGTTCCCTGATAGGGCAACAAATTTTGTAATGCTCTCAGTAAGGTGGTTTTTCCCGCCCCATTCGGACCCAAAAAAACCAAAATATCTTTTTGTTTAGCAGTAAAAGACAGATCACTGATAATTTGCCGATCTTCATACGCAATTTGAAGATTGCTAACTGTTAATACAATATTCTCATTATTCATGTTTTCCTCACAAAGTAAATTTTAAGCTATTGATTTAACAAAAAAGATACACATACGATTTTTTTCGCCTATAGTCTTTATTGCTTATTAAAGCACTCTCTGAAACATTTTTCCTTGATTATTGTTAATATTACTGGAGCGAAATATTTACTGGCATTTTACTGTAGCTCTTTGACTAGCTCTAACAGGGTCAAATTATTCCAAAAAGCACTTAGGAGCGAGAATTTAATAATATCCGAAAGTATGGCGCAGGATTTTGACTTCACAGGCGTGCTAGAAAAACAGGCGCATAGCAAGCTACGCAACTGTTTTTCTAGTGTGCCTGTGGAGTTAAAAGACCAGTCAGACTTCGGGTATTATTGAATTCTCGCTCCTTAGGAACGAGAATTCAATAATACCCGCTCCTTAACCCCTTGATGTCATTAATACAACAATAATGAAAAATGAAACTTTAGATAATAATATTCTACAACTGATGACCAGTAAAGAATATACTCAACTAGTAGAGACAGGAAGAAAAGTCAGTCTGTCTAAAGCTGAAATATTATTTCATTATGGCGACCCTGCCCATGCTTTTTATTTGATTACATCAGGAAAAATAAAACTATTACGCACGACTGCTACAGGCAAAGAAAATGTTTTTAAAAATTTTGTTAAAGGCGATGTATTCAGCGTAATATTAATGTTTATACCTAACAGCCATTATCCAATGACCGCTCAAGCAGAACAAGACAGTGAGCTAATCGTTATAAAGAAAAAAGCATTGCTTGATCTGGTTAGCCACTCTCCTAAACTGGTAGAGCAATTACTTGACTACATGGGGGCTAAAATACTTGGCTTAATGGACGATATTGATATTTTAATCCAGCCAGATGCAGGACAACGCTTAATTATGCATTTAGGTAAGCTGTATAAAACCCAGAATAATCCTGATTCATTCGTATCATTAACGATCAGCAAGCAAGTATTAGCTTCAAGGTTAGGCATGCAACCAGAAACTCTTTCTCGTTTAATTCGAAAATTTAAAGAAAAGAATTTATTAGTTGAACAAAATAATAAGCTGTATATTCCTGATATTGAAAAACTTTGCCATGCCGTTGATCTGACATCTGATATTTTCTTAAATTAGCAACTTATATTCATACAATGGCTCCAATTGTTTAGTCTTACCATTCTCTGACAACTAGTAACTAATACAATAATTAAATATCCCTGCATAATTATCTACCTAGATTCTGATTGTTACAACGTGGTAGAAATGACCTGAATACACTTTCAACATTTATCTTTTCTTTTGGTGGAAAAAGCCAGGCAGTTATTGTTAAGCCAAACAAATGCGACAATATGCCGCATTCAATCGATTGGTATTCTTGATAAAAGTCAATTGAACAAAATAAATATTAGGATAACCTAATACTCACTCATTTCAGAAAAGTATTTTTTAGATATTGAATTTTCAGGAAAGAGGGTATCGACATCGCTAAATTGTCAATTTGCACATGTCGAGCATTTATGGACTTTATTGAAGGAGAACAATCATGACAGAAATAACAAAAGGGCTTTTTATTGATGTATCCAGTAGCGATCTGCTTCAGATTAAACGAGCTTTTGACGTAGGCACTCTGACGAGGAACAATCATAAAATCCCAGTCACTGTAGCTCTATGCATGGGAGCGGTACGCTTTGTTAATAAGTCATTACCACTAGCTGCTGAGCACATAAAGATACACGACAAGACTCTCCATGATCATATGACTATGTTCCTTAATGCAGGCGGATCGATCATTGTCTGCCCGATGCGTTTAAAAGGTGAAGGGCTAACAAGTGATGATCTACTCGAAGGGGTCAAAGTTGCTGACCGTGATACCACGCTTACCGTGATGCTGGAAAAAGGCGTTAAAACACTTTCGTATTGATAACACGCAAAAGGAAGAGGCAAAAAACTTCTTGCCTCTTCCTATTTCCAGTAATCTGTATCTACTGAGGCACAACATATTAAACCCTCACTATTGTTAAGAGTAGAAGGTGAATGAATAATATATTTTAGAAAAAATTATTGTCTGATTTATTTTAATAGTAAAGGAATTGAATTCAAATAAACCTGTCCAATATTTAAAGAATGATTTTTCAATTCATAAACAAAATGAAAACTATATCCTTACAGACTCTATTAATTTATCGATGTATATCAGATGAAAAAAAATCCAGATGAATTTTAAACCTAATCAGGAGAAACTCATGAGAAGAATTTATTTTTTAGTCCCCAATATTGAAATGACACATAAAATTGTTGATGAACTTCATTATGAAGAAATAGAAGATCGACATATACATATATTAGCCAATAGAGATACTTCTCTTCAAGACCTACCAGAAGCAGGGGTAACTATAAAAACAGATTTTATTTCAGCAATTGAACGAGGTGCAGCTTTAGGAGGTACGACAGGCTTGTTAGCTGGAATGGTTAGTTTACGTTTTGCTGGTTTTGCCTTAGCAGGAGGGGCACTTTTAGGCATTCTACTTGCGGGAGCGACCATTGGTTCTCTAATGTCAGGTTTATCAGGGTTAGCTATAGGAAATTCTAGGCTAAAGAAATTTGAAGCAGCAATCGAAAAAGGTGAGTTTTTACTATTAATCGATATTCCTAAAAACAGGATAAATGAAGTAAGTGATGCGATTAAAAAACACCACCCAGAAGCTGAATTTGATGGTATTGAACCACTTTTACCCCATTCCTTTTAGATCACAAGCATTGAGAACAATATGAAAATCGCAGTAGCCAGTCAAAATAGGCGCGAGATTACACAACATGCGGGTAGATGCAGAAAATTCTGGATCTATGAAATAGAAAATGGAGCAATTACAAACAAGGTATTATTAGAATTAGCGAAGGAACAATCTTTTCATGACAGTTCACCTCATGAGCCTTCTCCATTAGACGATGCCCAAGCTTTGATTGCTGGCGGTATGGGATCTGGTCTGTTGCGCCGTCTTGAAAATAAAGGGGTTAAATCATTGATCACATCGGAAACCAACCCTGACAAAGCTGTCGAGGATTATTTGAAAGGGGTTTTGGTGACTCTTCCAGCAGAACCTCATGAGCATAACCATAAACTTGCCAAATAAATTTTATGTTGAAAAAATGATTTGTAACTTGGCTTAAAAATAGACCAATATCAAGCATCAACTCACAAGACAGTGGAGATTTCGTGTGAACATTAGTTTAAAAGATATGCATGTCGGCGACACTGGACGCGTTGTGAAGTTTGATAAAAGTTTCCTGCCCTATCGGCAAAAAATGCTGACGATGGGGTTAACACCGGGAACTGAGTTCACTGTTATCCGCATTGCACCTCTAGGTGATCCAATTGAAATTCGAGTACGTGGAACCGATCTTAGTTTACGCAAAAATGAAGTTGCCGCAATACGGATTGAACAACTCGAACGTCAACCTATTACTCAGAAAATTGATTCATCTCAAGAAGAGCTGACAGTTGCAGTGATTGGCAACCCAAACTGCGGTAAAACCACCCTGTTTAACGGTTTGACGGGCTCCAGGCAACATGTTGGGAATTGGGCTGGTGTCACGGTTGAACAGAAATCTGGGCAGTATGCCTATGATAATAAAATGATCAAAGTCGTCGACTTACCGGGTATTTACAGTCTTGATGTCAATGCCCATTCAACTTCGTTGGATGAAAAAGTAGCCAGAGATTTTATACTTTCTCAAAAGGCTGATTTGATTATCAATATTATTGATACCACCCATCTTGAGCATAATCTATACCTCACCATGCAGTTGCTGGAAATGCGTATTCCCATGGCTGTTGTGCTTAACAATATGGATGATGCAACAGGTCGGGATATTAAAATTGACAGTGATGAAATTGCTCGCCGACTCAAGTGCCCTTTAGTCTCTTTAGTGGCAACACAAACAAAAGACCTGACTGCACTCAAGTCGACAATTAATCAGCTGGTGGAAACAAAAGAGCTATCGTCTACACCTGTTAAATACCCAGAAGAAATTGAAATCGCTGTAAATCAATTAACCCCATTAATTAAACAGCAATTAAATGATAAATCTATCAACTCGCAATGGATAGCCGTTAAACTGCTGGAAAAAGATGGTTTTGCCATGAGTTTGATAGATGAAACCTTGCAAAATACAGCCCATGACTGTTATCAGGCTATCGAAGCCAAAAGAGGAGAAGAGGCCGATATTTTAATTGTCGATAGTCGTTATAGTTTTATCAATACACTCACACGAGATACATTGGTACAACATTCTGAAATAGGAAAAAAAATATCCGATAACATCGATAAGGTTATATTAAATCGCTTTCTGAGTATTCCGATCTTCTTCGGGGTCATGTATTTAATGTTTACCTTTACTATCAAATTAGGCAGAGCTTTTAAACCTTTCTTTAAAGACTTTGCCCAGGCAATTTTTGTAGATGGCTCGGAATATCTATTGGCATTAGTGAACAGCCCACAATGGCTGATTACCCTTATTTCAGGCGGCGTCGGCAATGGTATCAAGGAAGTGCTGGCCTTTGTACCCATCTTAGGTTTTTTATATCTATTTATTTCAATATTGGAAGAGTCTGGCTATATGGCTCGCGCAACCTTTGCCATGGATCGTTTTATGCGTGTATTAGGCTTGCCAGGCAAAGCCTTTGTCCCCTTAATCCTTGGTTTTGGTTGCAATGTACCTGCAATGATGGCAACACGGACATTGGAGCACCCACGCGACCGCTTATTGGCTATTCTATTAAACCCGTTTATGGCCTGTGGAGCACGATTGGCTGTCTTTACTTTATTTGCAGCTGCTTTTTTCCCGGAAAACGGAGGTCTGGTTATTTTTAGCCTTTATTTGATTGGTGTAACCGCTGCATTTTTAACGGCTATGCTGTTAAAACACACGTTTCTTAAAGAAGAATTCTCGTTAGTGATTATGGAAATACCCAGTTATCATATCCCAAAACTGAAAAATGTATGGCTTAATACTTGGACGCGCGTTAAGGCTTTTATTATCAAAGTAGGAAAAATCATCATCACTATGGTCTTGATTCTACATATACTTAGTAGTTTAGGTACGGATGGCTCGTTTAAGGAACACAATATTGAAAACTCTGTATTAAGCGCAGTCGGACGCACTGTTACCCCTTTATTAAAACCGATGGGCATAGATCAGGAAAACTGGCCGGCAACAGTCGCTGTCTTTACAGGTGTCTTACACAAAGTAGTCGTCATTAGTACCTTAAAAACCATCTATGCAGAAACCAATCACACGGGGCAGGAAATAGAAAAAGACTTTGAATTCTGGCCAGCCATCAAACAGTCTTTTATGACCATTCCGATGGGGATTAAAAAGATGCTGGGCATTAATACTGCTACAAAACAAAACTTATCGACAAGTCCCTTTTTTACAGCCTTGCATGATAATTTTCATGGTCAGATAGGTGCTTACGCCTATTTATTATTTGTATTGCTTTATTTTCCCTGCATTGCGACAACATCTACAGCCTATAAAGAATCCAACTTTGGCTGGACGGCCTTTATGTTGGTCTGGGCAACAGGTATCGCTTATCTGACAGCAACTCTGTTCTACCAACTGGCAACTTTTAACCAGCATCCAGCTACAACGATGGCTTGGGTCATTGCTTCCATTGCTATCCTTGTGTTGGTTATATTTGTATTTCGCAACTGGGTGCATCGTGACCAGAGTAATGTGTCAGAAAAGAATGCTATAAACTAAAAATAACTCCGCTATAAAATAAAAGGAAAAATCATGCAAAAAGCAGATTATAAATTTTTTTTCGACAGAATGGATGCTGAACTTCTAAAAATCAGCCCACACAAAGACATCATGCTATTGCGTGTCATTGCCTCTATCATTCCAGTCGTCTGCTTTGGCCTAGATATACTTTACGATACGCCCGTTCTTTATTGGCTGGGTATGCCTTTTTATCTGTTTTGTCTGGGCATATATTTGGAAGGTTTTTTAAAAGCCTTGCTACTAATGAAAAAAGTCTCTGCTGAACTGTTAATCGTGCTGGTCATGACCGTAACATTGATAGACGGCGAACCTTTAAGTGGGGCGATGGTAGCCTGGTTTATCGGACTGGGCTTGTATATTTCATTCAGGATTATCAGAAAAAACAGGGAGAAAATAGAAAGTCTGATACAGGAAGGCAAAAAAACGGCTCAGGTGATAGTCGGTGATGAAATCAAGGAAACACCCATTTGTGAAGTACAGAAAAATGATCTTATTATTGTACCCAAAGGGGCAATGATTGCTGTCGATGGAAAAATATCAGAAGGTGCATCATCTATTGATGAGTCATTTGTTACTGGCGAACCTTTTCCCGTCTATAAAGAGTCAGGGAGTTTTGTTACATCTGGCACCTTAAACCTGACAGCTCCTCTGCAAGTCACTGCTGAAAAAAACGGTGATGATTCTTTTATGGCAGTCATCGCACAGGAAATTGAAGCCAGCTTATCGAAAAAATCCGATCTGCAAAGACGTGCTGATACCACCGTACAAATTTTGTTGTTATCTGTCACTGCCTATGCCTTTTTATTATTATTTGTGACTGGCGATTTACACCTGATGGCTACAGCATTAGCCGTGATGTGCCCCTGCGCCTGGGCTTTAGCCACACCGACTGCATTTGCTGCTAATATTGGTCGGCTGGCAGGCGCCAATATTCTAGCCAGAGGCGGTGAACCGCTGGAAAATATGCAGGATATTAAAACTTTGATTTTGGACAAGACAGGAACGGTTACGTTGGCAGAGCCTGAAGTCAGTCAGGTCATCGAGATTAATATGCCGCAACAGGAACTGCTAGAACTGGCAGCTTCCGTTGAGTCCCGTTTTGACCATCCTATTTCACGTTCAATTATTAATTTTGCCAAAACACAAGGTGTAACTCATTTCCGCTCAGTTGAACAGGCAGAAGATCTTCCTGGACGTGGCATTAAGGCGGTTATTGAAAATCAGAATATTTTAATCGGTAGCGCTGAAACACTGCTAAATCAGAAAATTGAACTCCCCGAAATTGAATATACCGGTCGGGCAATCTGGATTGCGGTTGACGGTGATGTGAAAGGAATTATTGTCATTCGTGACATTATGTTGGCTGAAATGAAAAATTTGGCAGACACCATTCATGCCTTTGGTATTGAAAAAGTAATTCTCGCCACGGGTGATAATGAAGAGCAAGAAGCCAAACGTGTTGCTGAATATATTAATGCTGACGAATATTATTTTAATAACACGCCAGAAAATAAAACTGCGCTGGTTAAAAAATATCAGGCATCTGGAAAAGTTGCCATGGTCGGCGATGGTGTGAACGATGCACCCGCGCTGGCAGCCGCTAATGTAGGTGTTGCAATAGGTGGGCATAAAAATGTTAATCTTGCCATCACTTCATCTGATATTGTGATACTCGGTAATGATGCACAAGATTTAATCAAAATTCTGCAACTCAGCCAAAAAATGGGTGGCATTATCCAGCAAAATTATGCTTGGGCCATAGGATTTAATATAGCGGGTCTTGCCTTAGCGACCTTTGGTTTTCTTAATCCCATTTTTGCTGCTTTTCTGCACCACATTAGTTCCGTTTTTGTGGTCACCAATGCGGGGCGCTTGTACTTTACTAATATTGAGAATTCATTTGCCAAGCCCTTATTCAATAAAATGGATAACTGGTCATTAAGTAAACAAATCAAATAGCTTTCGAAGGAAATATTATATGAAAACCTATCTTGATTGTTACCCCTGTTTTTTAAAGCAAGCCCTAAGTGCTTCTCGTCAAGCAGGTACTTCTGAAGAATTGCAACGGGAAATAATGTTAACGGTTGTAAAAGCCAAACCTATCATCAATGATGCAACGCTTGAAGATGCAAAAGCTGCTGGAATAGATCAGCTGGCAAAAATTATAGACAATGGCTCACAAGCTCCTGGTACTATATTTGAACAATGTTCTGAACTTTTCCAGCAACGTTTTAAAAAGGCTGAATTAATCATAGCTAAAGGACAGGCTAACTATGAAAGTCTCAGTGAATGTTCAGCCCCTATATTCTTTCTGCTACAAGCCAAGTGTAATGTGATTGCCAGAGACCTAGGAGTTGCCGAAGGATCTGCGGTGTTGAAACAACAGCTGTAAATTTCTTGCTCTGAAAAATGTTGATACATCCTTTGAAAGGGTTCTGTAAATAATTTTCTGAACCAACTATTTTACAGATGAGTTGTGAGCCATCCCACCTTCTTGCAATAAAAAAGTGCCAGCACTATATTTAGATTTAATCTCCTGCTCTTGATCCAGAATTTTCACATGTACCCCTGGGTAAGCTTCTTTCTTCACGATAATTTTACCTTCACTTGCCGCTGTCATTAACGACTCAATTTCTATCTTTTGTTTTATCAATTCATTAATTGTAACTTTCATCGCTTCTGTTTCAACTTTCAGATCAACCAGTTGTTTCCTTGCATCTTCTGTCTGTTGTTTTGATAAACGAACCATTAAACCCAACTGTTTAATTAATTGTTTATCTGATGCAGTAATCTGTTCTTTAATTGATTCAAATCGCTCTATTACATCAGCCTTACAAACGATAGCTACATGCGTTAATGTGCAACCAGAGGACCCTAATACTTCAGATCTTATTAGTGTGCCAGCATTAACATGTCCGCCAACAACACCACTTTTCTCTTGCTTATGATTACCAACAATAATTTGGTATCCTGCATTAACCTCACAGTTTGAGATTCTAGATTTAATAACTAGATCACCTCTCACATCAACAACAGCATTTTCAATATAGGCTGCCGTTAAATTTCCCCAGCAGCTAATCAACATATCACTTTCAGCAGCAGAATCAGCATGCCCTATTGCACCCAGCTTAATGTCAATATTCCCTTCTGCCTCAACTGAAGCATTTTCCACCATACCAAAGACCTGCACATCACCTGTCACTTTTATTTTCATACCAGAAACAACATCCCCTTTTACAACAACAGACCCATCGTATTCAATATGCCCAGTGTGTAAATCAACTTTTTTAACAGTAAGTACTTTATCAACATTAATGCCTTTACTGGCAATAATGGGCTGTCCTTTAATGTCAGCAATTAACAAATCTTTATCAATAGGGCTCACTTTAGCCCCTTTACATTTTTTGAAGCCAAGAGTTTTACCAATCCTGGCAGGAATCTCTTCTCCAGTCACAGTAAGCCCAATTTTTGCAGCTGAAGGTGGATGCTTTCTCATGAGTTCACATCCCTCATCTATACACAGTATTTCACCTAAATCATAATAATCCAAAGTACCATCATTTCGCTCACTAGGCTTTCGATCTGTCACGCCATCAATCAAACATTCAAACTGAGTATCCTTGCCATGTTCAGGCGACCTTCCTTTTGCAAAAAGTACTTCTACCTTTTCTCCAGGCCCAACAACTCTAGATTTCTTTACTAGCCCCACTATTCTTTTTTTATTAACTAACTGATGATCAATCCCTAACAGGTCAATTGCTGAAACAACCTCACCCATTTCAATATCTTTTCCACTTTTTGCAGCAATAATTTTTAGAGTAGCAGATACCAAATCCTTTGAAATAATAACCTCTAGCTTTGCATCCTGTTTTATTCCAAGCTTTACTTTTCCTGATTTATTTTCACTAAAGAGTTTTTCAATTTCCTTATAAGCCGATTCTAAAAGGCATAACCCTGACAAACCCTGCAGAGCTAATTGCTGTTCGAACCACTGCTCTGAGTATTCAATACTTTCAGCATCTTCAATAATATTTGCAAAAACTGTTTTTTCATCTTCATCAATTTCGATTGTTAATCTTGATGATGGCAGCTCATCAGTCATCCTAAAACTCCTTATCAACTCTCATTGAATATAGTTGAAATTAAGTTTTATATCATTATGCATACAATATATTAGGTGAGGCTATTTCTAAAAACTCACTATCAACTAGGATTTACAATAAAAAAACCATCCTATGTAAAAAAGCCATTAAAAAAAATAAAAAATTATGTAGCCTTGATGTAGTGAAGCGAAATCAAGGGAAAGTTTAGATAAACCTTGATTCCACTTTGTTTCATCAAGGCTACAAAAACGTAACTTAATAACAGCTTACTTCTTCTCGAAAAAATAATTTATATCACTGCTGCAACAACTGAAATTTCAACCAACAATTCAGGCCTTGCCATACTTGCTGCAACACATGCCCGTGCGGGTGAATATCCTTCAACAACCCATGCATCCCATACTTCATTCATTTCTGCAAAGTAGCTCATATCTTTAACATAAATGGTTGCTGATAAAATATGTTCACGATCACTGCCTGCTTGTTTTAGTAGGTCATCAACCTTATCAAGCATAGTACTGGTTTGTTCTTTAATACCAGCATCTGAATCTTTAGCCACCTGACCACATAAATAAATCGTATCATTATGAATAACGATTTTACTCATCCGCCTACGTTCTGTTCCTATTCTATTAATACTCATAACTTTTCCTAAATTATTTAAATCGGCTGATATGAAAAGGCTCTATAGGAAGTTCCGATTGACCATCCAGTATCAGTTGAGACATCACTTTCCCAATAACGGGTGATAACTGAAACCCATGCGCAGAAAAACCAAAGGCATGATAAGCATTACTATATGTTTGAGATTGGCTAATCACAGGAATATTATCAGGCATAAATGATTCAATACCTGCCCACGCCCTAACAATACGTACATTTTTTAACTGAGGAAAGAAGCTAACCACAGTATCTGCACTTTCAGCTAATTGCGCCCAATCGATATCTGTTTTTTCCTTTTCAAAATCGAGTTTCGCAACCAATGCCCCACCAATAATTAAACTTCCATTTTGCATTTGTTTAAAAGACAGTTTTCTACTGGCTGCGCCCATTACAGGATCTACAAAATGAGGCAATCGTTCTGTTACCATTAACATTAAAGCTTTTGGGGTTAAGGGAACCGGTTCATCTAACATGGTTGAAAACGTATTTGCC
>Ga0209826_1000638_pt1 | contig 24911 bp, 21 predicted proteins | sample GOMGulsemesocosm_5_FD_184637 | JGI IMG/M metagenome (GOLD analysis project Ga0209826, IMG submission 184637) | Methane-oxidizing microbial communities from mesocosms in the Gulf of Mexico - GOM15C Gulf of Mexico (SPAdes) (version 2) | ecosystem: Environmental > Aquatic > Marine > Cold seeps... | reverse complement strand
AAGTTCGAAGCTTGATTTCACTTCGTCATAGTTAAGCATATTAGACATCGAGTTATTTCTCCTGGTTATTTTTTTAATTATTATTAAATTGAACAATCGTTTAATTGGTTTATTACTATACCTGAATTCAGGTTTTTTTTAAACGCATAGATTCAATGACTTAGCGTAAATAGCACAAAAAATAGGCAAAAAAAAGCGCCCGAAGTGGGCGCTTTTTTTAAAATGGATTATTCAGCACAATGGTCTCTGTTCGCTCGGGCCCTGTTGAAATAATATCAATCGGCACTCCAACTAACTCCTCAAGTCGCTTAACATAAGCTAAGGCCTCTTCAGGAAAGCCATCCATTGATTTACGGCCTGCTGTTTCTTTAGTCCAGCCCGACATCGTTTCAAAAATAGGCTCACACTGCGCATATTTCTCAGCACCAATTGGCGGCACATCAATAATTTCACCGTTAAGCTTATACGCTGTACAAATTTTAACTTCCTTCAAGCCATCCATCACATCTAGCTTTGTTAAACAAATACCCGTTAGGCTATTAATGCGTGCTGAGCGACGCAATGAAACCGCATCAAACCAACCACAACGGCGCTCACGCCCTGTTGTTGCACCAAATTCATGACCTTTCTCACCCAAGTATTGACCTACTTCATCATCTAACTCTGTTGGGAAAGGGCCGCTACCTACGCGGGTGGTATACGCCTTGGTTATACCCAAAACATAGTCCATATCACAAGGCCCCATTCCGCTACCACTCGCTGAACTACCAGCCGTTGTATTAGAGGAGGTCACATAAGGGTATGTTCCATGATCAATATCTAGTAAAGCACCTTGAGCACCTTCAAATAAGATGTTTTCACCCTGCTGGCTATAATTATGCAACTTATCAGACACGTCAATTAGCATCGGCTTAATGCGCTCCGCTTGCTCCATAACTTGGTCGTATGTTTCTTGGAAGTCGTAAGTATCTGCTTTGAAGTAATTCTTTAAAACAAAGTTATGGTAATCCAATAACTCTTTTAGTTTTTCTGCAAAAACAGTGGGGGTTAATAAATCACCTGCACGTACGCCACGTCGAGCAACTTTATCTTCATACGCTGGGCCAATACCACGCCCTGTTGTACCAATTGCTTTATTTCCACGCGCTCTTTCACGCGCTAAATCCAAACCAATATGCACCGGTAAAATTAACGGGCAAGCTTCACTTATTTGTAAGCGTCCCTCTGTTTTTACCCCTGCTTTTTCTAACACGGCCATTTCTTCTAACAAGGCCTCTGGTGATAAAACAACACCATTGCCAATTAGACAATTAACATTTTCCCTTAAAATACCGGATGGGATCAGATGCAAAACAGTTTTCTTATCACCAATAACCAAGGTATGTCCGGCATTATGCCCACCCTGAAAACGTACGACCGCTGCAACATCATCCGTTAATAAATCGACCAATTTCCCTTTGCCTTCGTCACCCCATTGGGTGCCAATTATGACAACATTTTTTCCCATTTTATTTCTCTATCTAAATTTAATATACTAAGTATTCGTGTCAACAACGCTATTGATTTATAGCTGCCACTGACCCTGTTTATTTTCCAAGCGCACGTCATGTGTTGGTGGCTCAGCCTCATCTGGAAGCTGCTGCACAACAATCTGCCCAGATGCACGTAATTGACGAATCGTTTCGTGCAAAGCAGCATCATTAACATCAGGCGCCAAAATAATTTGTTTTTGCTGAACATCATTAAGTGAACTTAAACGCGCTAATACTTTAACATCAGCACTAAAACCCGTTGCCGGTAAGGAGCCTTCTTGTTTGCCCGTTAAATTATCGTAGCGACCACCTCGCGCAACTTCTGATCCAAACCCTGGAACAAAAGCAGCAAACACGATACCCGTTTGATATTGGTAACAACGCAACTCAGCTAAATCGAAGTACAGCGGTAATGCTGGGTAAATCGCCTGTAGCAAACCTGCCGCCTCTTGTAGGTCAATAATGGCACTAACCACTTCATCACCACCTATCGACAAGCTATTTTTTGCCTCATCTAAAATTGATTGGTCACCATTTAAGTTTAATAAGCTATTGAATGCTTTATGCCACGCTGCATCTAAATTAAATGAAGCTAATAACTCATCCAACTCATCTGTCGCTTTACGCTGCAATACTTCAAACAATTCGGACTCTTGAATTGTTGATAATTTTGCTTTTTTAGCCAAACCTCTAAAGATTGCAACATGCCCTAAGTCCAAATGTACATTCTGCACACCTGCCGTTGCTATCGTTTCTAGCATTAAACGAATAACCTCGACATCACTCTTTATGTGTTGGCTACCATAAAGCTCAGCACCCACCTGAATAGGACTGCGTGATTTAGCTATTTTTGCTCCACGAGCTTGTAAAACAGTACCCAGGTAGCATAAGCGAACAGGCGCTGATTGATAAACATGATGCGCCGCCATACGTGACACTTGCGGTGTCATATCTGCTCTAAGACCTAACGTTTTACCACTAATTTGATCGGTTACCTTGAAAGTTTGAAGTGCAAGCTCACTGCCCGTACCCGTCAACAAACTATCTAAATATTCTACCATCGGTGGAATAACATATTGATAACCCCAAGACTGGAACACATCGAGTAGTTCACGACGAATAGTTTCCAGCCTCGCAGCCTCTGCCGGAAGTAATTCTTCTATTCCTTCCGGTAACATCCAATTGTTTTTATTTAACATCTACTTTTCTTAACCTTAACGCACATACGTTAGTAATATTGCACCGGCAATCATGCTGATTAAACCCGTTATTCGAATGGTACGATCATTCATTTCAAGCATACGCTGGTAGGTTTTACGCAATGAATTAGGGCTTATAAAAGGCACAATACCCTCAATAATAAATACCAATGCTATTGCTGCAAATAATTCTTGCCACGCCATTAAATAAAGCCCTTCTTCAATAAAACTGCGTTAAACCTACTGCTTTTTAAAGTATTTAAAAAACTCAGACGTAGGCTCAAGAACGATAAGGTCATTACCTGATCCCATACTTTTACGGTAAGCGTCAAGACTACGATAAAAAGCAAAAAACTCTTTGTTTTTATTGTAAGCAGCCGCATATATTTTAGCCGCATCGCCATCTCCTTTACCGCGTAATTCCTGAGAGGCTTTATAAGCATTCGCTAAAATAATTTCACCATCTTTATCAGCACTCGCTTTTATTCTTTCAGCGGCTTCTTTGCCTCGTGATCTAAAGTCACGTGCAACACGCTCACGCTCAGACTCCATACGTTTATAAACAGATGCACTCACTTCATCAGGCAAATCAATACGTTTAATTCGCACATCAATAATATCAACACCTAAGCCTTTGCCTAGTTCGTTCATATCTTTAACAAGATCGATTCTAATTTCATCTCGGCCCACTGAAATAAGCTGCTGAATCGTTTTCTTACTAAACGCGCCTCTCATGCCTTCTTTTACAAATTGGTTCAGGCGAGTATCAACTTGACGAGGATCACCACCCACTGCACGATAAAAGTTATCGACATTAGAAATTCGCCATTTTACAAACGTATCAACAATCACGTTTTTCTTTTCTGATGTTAAAAAACGCTCAGGCCTTGAGTCTAAGGTTTGAATACGCCCATCAAATTTACGAACATTATTAATGAAGGGGGCTTTCAGATGAATACCCGGCTCTAGGTCTGAGCTAACGATTTCACCCAAACGGAAAACCATCGCCTTCTCGCGTTGATCAACGGTATAAACGCTGTTTGCACCCACAAAAACAACAGCAACCATGATAAAAATTACAATTGGACTAATCTTCATTATCTACCCCTCACTGCTCTATCTCTATAACTGCTGTCTCGCCCTATATTAGAAGGCGTTGTTTTTTCTGGCGGTGTAATAAAACGATTACTTGCTGCCGGCTTAGTCGGTGACCTTTCCATTAATTTATCAATCGGCAAATACATCATGTTGTTACTGTTTTTCACATCCATAATGACCTTTCTTGAGTTTCCAAGAACATCTTCCATCGTTTCCAAATACAAACGCTTACGAGTCACTTCAGGCGCAGCTTCATACTGAACGCGAAGTTGATCAAAACGAGATGCATCACCAGAGGCTTCAGCTATGACACGTTGCTCATAAGCTTCAGCTTCTTGTACGATTCTTGAAGCAGCACCACGTGCTCTAGGAATAACTTCGTTTGAATACGCTTGCGATTCATTGATATAGCGCTGCTCATCTTCACGCGCTTTAATGGCATCAGAAAAAGCGCCCTGAACTTCTTCAGGTGGCTGAGCCTCAACCAAGTTAACTGATGTAACAATAAGACCCGTAGCATAGTCATCCAACATGATTTGCAGTGCACTTTCAACTTTGGCCACAACATCACTTCGCCCTTCTGTTAGCACGAAATCCATCTTATTTTTGCCAATAACCGCTCTCAGTGCGCTTTCAGTCGATTGCTTCAATGTAACTTCAGGTGCGCGCACATTAAAGAGGTAATCTTGTGCATTTTTCACTTTATATTGAACAGCCAGTTGAATATCAATGATATTTTCATCTTCCGTTAACATCAATGCTTCTTTACTAATGCTACTAACCGCTTGCTGATTACTGCCTGAACGATAACCAATTTCGATATAACGCTGCTGATCCACGTTAATAATCATCGCTTTATCAATAGGGCTAGGGAAACGCCAATGCGGCCCCGGCATGGTTGTTTCGTAATATTTACCGAAACGTAGAACCACACCTCTATTACCTTCATCAATAATATAGATACCCGATGCCATCCAAACAACCGCACCAATAAGCAGGAGTATTCCAAAACTTAAACCAGAAGGCCCTGATGGTGCTTTCTTAGTAGCGGAACCATTGCCTTTTGGGCCACCGCCACCAAAGATACCGCCTAACTTTTCTTGTAGTGAACGTACAATTTCATCTAGATCTGGCGGAGTTTGCTGCTGTTGCTCTTTCTTTCGCCCACTCCAAGGGTCTTTCTTCTTATCTTTATCCGAGTCATCCCAAGACATAGTTCAACCTCATTATTGAGTTATATTTAAGTGAATAGTGGCCGCAGCATACCGTAGCAATCACAAGCAAGACAAGGCAAAAATCAGCAGAAAAGCACCGCTTAATTGGTGCAAACAAACACTCTGAACTAACTTTTAACACTGAATTATCAAGCGACGTCGTTATATTGAGGCCTCAATAGTTAATTTTAGGTGGGTACAGATAGGTAAGCAAGGAATAATGCGTGCAGTTTTACCTATCAGCCTCTACTTCATCAAGCAAATAGCGGTACTTATTAGGGACATTAACATCCAGCAGGCAATCTCCATTCTCTTGAACCGTCTCACTAATAATTTGCGCATGATTAAATAAAGCCGCTCGCAGCTTGGCTTGACGCGGCTTTAATACAATTTGTTTACGCTCAGTATCGGCATGACAATGCGCCGATAAACTGCTTAATAACAGCTCAAGCCCGTCATTCATCATCGCTGACAGCCAAACCGCTTTAGTTTTCCCACTTTCGTCTTTATCGACATGAGCCTCAACTGCTGGCAAGCGATCAATCTTGTTGTAGACCATTAGCTGGGGAATATCATCAGCACCTATTTCTCTCAGTACCGAATTAACTTCCCTAATATGCTCTTGCCGATTAGGGCTGCTTCCATCAACAACATGAAGTAACAAATCGGCCTCAATGGTTTCTTGTAAGGTTGACCTAAAAGCGGCCACCAATTCATGAGGCAAGTCTTGAATAAAGCCCACTGTATCGGCTAACACTAGCTCACCATAATCGGGCAGTTTGACTTGTCTAAGCGTAGGGTCCAAGGTTGCGAATAATTGATCCGCCACATAAATGGAGGAGTTACTTAGAGCATTAAACAAGGTTGACTTGCCTGCGTTGGTATACCCCACAAGAGAGATGGTCGGCACATCCGCACGTTGCCGACTACGCCGGCCTTGCTCTCTCTGTTTACCCACTTTCTCCAAACGTGATTTTATCTGGCGAATGCGCTTTCCAACCAAGCGTCTATCCGTTTCTAATTGCGTTTCACCGGGGCCACGCATACCGATACCCCCCTTCTGCCGCTCAAGGTGGGTCCAACCTCGCACCAAACGTGTTGACAGGTGCTGAAGCTGCGCCAACTCAACTTGTAATTTGCCTTCGAAAGACTGTGCTCTTTGAGCAAAAATATCTAGAATCAAATTGGTTCTATCAAGTACTCGAACTTCTAATTCTTTTTCTAAATTCCTTTGTTGGCTAGGGCTTAAGGAATGATTAAATAAAACCACATCGGCACAGGTTTCATGCAGTATGTGTTTAACCTCCTCTAACTTACCTTTACCAACAAAGTACCGAGAATCAGGCGTTTTACGCGAACCATTGACGGTAACAACAGGTTCGACATTTGCGGAAAGAACAAGTTGAATAAACTCATCCAAATCATCTTGTGAAAAACTTTCATTAATCGAAAGGTTAACAATGAGCGCTTTCTCCCCAGTATCGGGACGATCAAATAATTCCATTAAATAGCTAGTTAGCCTTCTTCATTATTGTTACGAGCCATATCAAAGGCCCTAGCAGGAACGACTGTTGAAATCGCATGTTTATAAACCATTTGATTCACGGCATTTTTTAGAATCACGACATATTGGTCAAATGAGTCAATTTGACCCTGCAACTTGATGCCATTAACCAAGAAAATAGAAACAGGAATATGTTCCTTTCTAAGTGTATTTAAAAAACTGTCCTGTAAGTTATGCGCCTTAGACATGGCTAAATCCTTATTTTTATTTGTAATATAATTTGATTACGACTGATATGGCGACAATATAAGGCTAATTCAACCCTAGCAAACGCTTTATATTGTATATTCACGTAATACCCTATCTTGAACCAAGTGATCCCCCGTTTCAAGCCATGTTGCACCTTGCTGCTGCCTTAACCAAGTAAACTGCCTTTTTGCTAATTGCCGAGTTGCAATAATGGCTTTTTCTCTGAAATCAGCATGATTACACCCCCCTTGTAAATAAGACCAAGCCTGACGGTAACCCACTGCTCTAATAGCTGGCATATTGGCTTCTAAATCACCTCGGTTAAAGAGCTGTTTAACCTCATCAAGAAAACCATTTTCTAGCATTTGATCAAACCTTAAAATAATTTTCTCATGCAATACCGCACGATCACTGGGTGCTATAACAAATTTCACCGGTTTAAAAGGCAATACTTGCTCGGCCTGCTCTTTCAGCCAATCGGTATGGCTGCGCCCTGATGATAAATATACTTCCAACGCACGCTGGGTACGTTGCGTATCATTTGGGTGGATACGTTTAGCTGACACAGGGTCAACTTCTTGTAAGCGCTGATGTACCGCGAGCCAACCTTCCGCCACCGCTTGCTGATCAATTTGTTGACGAATAGCCGCATCCGCATCAGGTAATTTCGCCATACCCTTTAATAGGACATTGAAATAAAGCATGGTTCCACCCACTAAAATAGGTGTTTTTCCACGCGCGGCAATATCATCAATGAGCGCCAGCGCTTGCTCTCTAAATTGTCCGGCTGAAAAAACGTCGGATGGGTCAATAATATCAATCAGGTGGTGAATAATACCCTGTCGTTCCTCACTATCGGGCTTTGCCGTGCCAATATCCATTCCACGGTAAACCAAGGCGGAGTCCACACTAATAATTTCACCATTAAGCGCCTTAGCAAGCTGTACACCTAGCGCTGTTTTACCCGACGCCGTTGGCCCCATCAATAAAATAACCCGTGCTAACTCTTTATCTAGCATTGATTATTGCCCTCTTAAAAAGAGCCCGTCTAACTGTTTAGCATCCATCAATACCCATGTAGGGCGCCCATGATTACATTGCCCGCTGTTTTCTGTTTTCTCAATATCTCTTAACAAAACATTCATCTCAGCGATTGTTAAGCGGCGGTTAGCACGAATAGCACCATGACAAGCCATATTCCCCAGCACTTCATAACAAGCATTTTTAACACTATCACTTTCACCTGTTTTAGCTAAATCTTGCAGTAAATCACGAACCAATTTTTCTGCACCATCTTGCGCCAATAAAACCGGTATCGAGCGTACTAACAAGGTGTTTGGCCCAGCAGCACTTAACTCCACCCCTAACTGCGTTAGCATCGTTTGGTGCTGTTCAAACAACACCACCTCTTCATCACTTAACTGTAGTTTTTGTGGAATGAGCAAGGGCTGAGTTGGCATATCACCCGCATCATATTGAGCCTTTAACTTTTCATAAACAATTCGCTCATGCGCGGCATGAGTATCGACCACAATCAAACCACGATCTGACTCGGCAAGAATATACGTGTTATGCAAATGCGCAACGGCAAAGCCCATTAGTGGCATCGTATCAGCAGAATAATCTCCATCAACAGGCGCTACAGAATGAGGTGTCGCAGGCATACTAAAGGGTGCTGCCCCCCCATATGCCTTCGCAGATTCAGCAATAGGCATGGACATGGCTCGTTGCTGCATCGGTTGGTAGTTAGAAGTCGGCACTTGTAAACTTGACTCACTGGGTTGAATTGTTTTAACCGCATAGTGGTCCACCGGCCTTACATCGGCCAATAATTGCTTAACTCGACGGTAAACAAAATCATGTACCGCTTTACTTTCCCTAAAGCGCACCTCTAATTTTGCAGGATGTGCATTTACATCTACCAAGGTAGGGTCAATGCTTAAATACAACACATAAACAGGGTGACGCCCATGAAACAAGACATCTTGGTATGCCAAGCGAACCGCGTGATTAATTAACTTATCGCGTATTAAGCGCCCATTAACGTAAAAGAACTGCATATCGGCTTGCGAACGAGAAAAGGTTGGTAGCCCCACCCAGCCTTGTAAAGCTAAGTCGCCATTTATCACATCAATTTGAATTGATTGAGAAACGAACTCATCACCACACAACAGACCAACACGTTGATCTTTTTGTTCGTTTGTTAAAGCCGGCTTCAAATCAATAATTTGTCGCTGATTATGCTTCAGAGTAAACCCCACATCAAAGCGACTTAATGCCATACGCTTAATAACTGTTTCGATATGACCAAACTCAGTTTTATCCGTTTTAAGAAACTTTCTACGTGCTGGCGTGTTATAAAAAAGGTCACGTAGTTCAACACATGTACCAACAGCATGTGCGGCTGGCATTGGTTCTAACTCCTCTTCAGTACCATCGGCCTTTACCACCCACGCAGCACTTTGCTCAACTTGGCGTGACGTTAATACAAGCCTTGAAACAGAGCTCATGCTCGGCAAAGCCTCCCCCCTAAAACCAAAACTCAGCACCGACTCCAAATCAGTTAACGAACCAATTTTGCTAGTGGCATGACGCGATAAAGCCAAGCCTAAATCAGATTTATCAATGCCCGAACCATTATCTGTGACACGAATTAAACGAGACCCGCCTTCTTCAATTTCAATGAGTATATTTGTTGAACCGGCATCTAATGAGTTCTCGACCAACTCTTTTACCGCTGAAGCAGGGCGTTCAATAACCTCGCCTGCAGCAATTTGATTTATTAACTGCGGAGGCAGTTGCTTTATGAACATAAACGGTTTGATACTTTAGTAAAATATGGAGGATATTCTGTCATATATTGAACTCTTTGGCCGAAAGAAGGTTCTATTTTTTAAGGGCTAACAGTAGACATTTTTAGTGGCCGTACGTGGCAACGAAAAACTAGCTAGGTATTCGGATAACCTGCCCTATTCGTATTCGGCTACTACGCAGTGAGTTTACTTTTTTTAGTGATGATAAAGACACACGATAACGCTTTGCAATCGCTGACAAAGTATCTCCTTTTTTAATTTTATAACGTGATTTTGCATGACGTACAACGGGGGAGGCAGGTGAATATTGTGTAGAAAAATAAGATTTGACACCTTTCAGTATGGCTTTAGCTATTTTCAATTGATGGCTAGGACGGCGCAGCTTAGCCTCTTCACTCCTATTTGAAATAAATGCTGTTTCCACTAAAATAGAGGGTATATCGGGCGATTTTAACACCATAAAACCGGCTCGTTGCACCTGCTTCTTATGCATATGCCCAACACCTTTCAGGTTTTTCAACACCTCACCGGCTACTCTTGCGCTGGCATCTTCCGTTGCATTTTGCGACAAATCTAATAAAACCGAAGCCAACACATCATCTTTGTCATCAAGGCTAACACCGCCCACCAAATCAGCTGAGTTTTCACTATTTGCTAACCACCTTGCCGCTTCACTACTTGCTCCACGGTTTGATAAAACATAAACCGAAGACCCTCGAGCCCGCTGATCTTTAAATGCATCAGCATGAATGGATACGAATAAGTCCGCTTTTGCTTTACGTGCTTTTTCCATTCGCTTACGCAAACCAATATAGTAATCACCACTACGAACTAAATAGGCCTCCATATTAGGCTGTCGATTAATCAACACAGCTAATTTTTTAGCGATTGACAATACAACTACTTTTTCACGCGTGCCGCGATGCCCCTTTGCTCCGGGGTCTTCTCCGCCATGCCCCGCATCAACGGCAACAATCCACTTCTTATTTTTTGATATATTAGCGGCTTGTTTAATCACAACCGGCAATGAGGAAGACTTAATGGCTGCAGGGTATAAATCAATAACCAGGCGGTGGCCATAATCAGAATTTGGCTTTAACTGGAAACTCTTAACCTTTACCTGCGTTTTCAAATCTAACACAATACGTAAATCTTTCTTATTTCGCGGTGCTTGCCGCATAAGGCTTAACACTTTATGACTGGCAGGAAACTTAGGTAATTTAGTATCAAATGCGATATTTTTTATATCTAACACCAAACGAGGCGGGTTATTTAAAGCAAATACCTTATGCTCAACGGCTGATGTTATGCCCAGCACTAAACGTGTATGGTCAGGCGCCGTCCAAAACCGTAATGATTCCAACTTGCTTTTTTTAGCCGCCAAAACGGGCTGAGACACTAACAAAATAGCTAGCATCACCGTCATCAGCAGTAAGCCCCAGTTTTTTTCACTTATTCTCATTAATATAAAACCTTAACCAACCCTTTATTTACCACACTTCGAGAATACTCCCATAAGCAACTGTTTGCCAAGTGTTTTTTAGACTTCAGACACTAACAACTCTCGCTGGGAACCATTGATTTTTATATCCAGTAACAAATCAGGCTCTGGCAAAAAACCTTCACCCTTATCAGGCCATTCAATAAAGCAAATAGAGTCTTTATTTAAATAGTCTCGCATCCCCATATATTCTAATTCCTCAACATCCATCAAGCGATATAAATCAAAATGAAAAAAGGCTTTATCATTAATCGTATACGGCTCAACAATATTATAAGTAGGACTTTTAACGGAACCTTTATGCCCCAAGCCTCTTAAAATACCACGCACCAGGGTTGTTTTACCCGCCCCTAAATCACCTTGCAAAAAAACTAACATACCCGGCTTAAGCTGTAACGCGAGTTTAGCACCCGCTGCAAGCATTTCCTGCTCATCCTTAATAATCATTCATCAACTCTCTTATCATTGGCATTAAGTCACTGGCTAACAAACCCTTCTCACCCTTCAAGGCCGCCCTATCACCCGCTAAAGCATGAATCATTACCGCTAATTTTGTTGCGTCGGCTAACGCGTATTTTTGCGCCAAGAGGGAAGCAATAACACCGGTCAGCACATCGCCCATTCCTCCGGATGCCATACCAGGGTTACCCGCGGTACAAACTGAAATAATATGACCATCATAAATCAAACTACCCGCCCCTTTTAAGACGACCACACCACCATATTGTTGCTGCAGTTGTTTAATCGCCTCAAACCGATCACTTTGTACATTTTCTGTTGTACAACCTAATAAACGTGCGGCTTCAGCAGGGTGTGGCGTTAACACCCAATTATCTCGTTTTTCGGGTTTGTTCGCTAATAAATTCAGCCCATCAGCATCAACAACCATCGGTTTCTTTAAAGCTAAAGCCGTTTCAAACAAGCCTAATGACCACGCTGTTTGACCCAAACCCGGGCCAACCGCAAGCACATTACACCGCTCAGCTAAGTGTTTAAATTCTTCAGCTGAATCTATGGCATGACTCATCAACTCTGGCCGAGCCATGTTAATAAAAGCAGCATGTTCATGTCGAGTAGCTACGCTCACCAAACCTGCACCTGCTCGCAGCGCAGCCTCACCTGCTAAGCGAATTGCACCACTGTAACCACACGCACCACCGAGCAATAAAACATGCCCATAGTCACCCTTATGCGTATTTTTAACGCGAGCGAATAACTGTTTTTTTAACAGCTCAAGTACCAACAACTGAGCCTCTGCCGACTGCTCACCTAACACCTGTCGACTAACGGATAAATCATCCAGTAGAACATCACCACTATATGTTGCACCATCGGCAGTAAATAGCCCACGTTTTAATGCAATAAAGCTCAGTGTCGTATCAGCACACACAGCACCATTAATGGCACAGCCGGTATCGGCATTAAGCCCAGAAGGCACATCAACCGATAAAATAGCTAAATTTGAATGATTCATTAGCTTAACCGCCGCTAAAAACGCACCATTTAATGGCTTAGTTAACCCCGTACCAATAAGCGCATCAACAATTATGCCCGGTTCAAGCTGTGTTGGTAAATCTGTTATTAACTCACCCTTTTGTTGATAATCTTGCATGGCTCGCAAACCGTCGCCTTGCATATTAGCGCTATCAATGAGCGCATACACTCTTGGCTTAACGCCCGATTCAAGCAGCAGTTTAGCCAAAATATAACCATCACCCGCATTATTACCCGCGCCACAAAAAATATGCACAAGTCCGTCATCTAGGTTCATTTGCTTAAGCTGCTGAAAAAGTGCTTGCCCAGCGCGTTCCATCAATTCAAAGCCAGTCACATTATCGATCTGCACAGCCTGCCGATCCATTTGACGTACTTGCTCAGCGGTAAAAATTGGGAATGACATAATCACTAGTAGAGTCTAAATGAACAGATATCAATTCTAGTCTATCTAAGCTAATATTTCGCGCCTCTTGCTCCCCCAAGGGGTCATCATTAAATAAGCAGGCCTTGCAAAACGACCTTGTTTCAGCCTGTATTTAACTAATAAATACTTGATTACGTGTTTTCTTTGCTTCATAGAGCGCGTGATCTGCTTCGGTATAAAGCTCATGACCTTCAATAGCACCACCTTCTCCGTAAAAAGAATAAGCCCCAATAGAAACCGTAACAAATTGGCTAACATCACTGTCAGCATGCTCAATCGCTAAATTTTCAACTGCCTGACACATTCGGTTCAAGAATTCCAGTAAACGCTCTTGATTAACGCCCGACATAACAACACCAAACTCCTCACCGCCTAAACGAAATACATAATCATTAGGTCGCATTAAAGAAGACTGAAACACATTGGCGACTTTTACTAGTGCCTCATCACCGCCCATATGGCCATACAAGTCGTTGTATTTTTTGAAATAATCAATATCAATCATCACAAACGTTAACGTTGCCTTATTACGCGCAGCTAACTTAATTTCCCTTGGGAAAACCTCATCAAAGTAACGTCGGTTATTCAGCCCCGTTAGCGCATCCGTTATGGATAGTTTTTGGTCTGTAATATCATTAATAATTAAGCTATAGCCTCTCACCACATGATTTTCATTAAGCTCAGGGTGTATTGATAAGTAAACCCACTGCGGACTGTTGCCCGCCACCAAACGAAAAACCTCCCCTTCCCAGGCTTTGCCCGTTGATGCAATGGTAATGGCTTTTGACAAATTAAAGGCACTTTCTTCATCACCCGTGAAATCCGTTAGGTGCCTACCCACGCAATCAGCCTTATTCTCACCAAGAAAACGACACAGATGGTTACTTAAATCTAAAACGATGCCTTGATTATCCAGCTTACACATCAAGATGTTTTGATCGATCAAGTACATCCTTTCCTTCATATCTCTTTGGGCTGACCTCAACCGAGTGACTGTATAGTAAGCACTAACAACCGATACTAGAACAGTTATGAGTAAAAGAGTTGTAATCACCAGGTAAGCTTTCGACTTTACTTCTATGCTGTGCCCAAAGAATGACTTTGCCTTTTGGTCTGCAAAATCAACTAGCTTTTGAGTCTCTTCGTTCAAAAGAAAAACATGCTCAGCACCTTTATTCCTCGTTATATCAGCGGCTTCTTTATTTCTTCCTTTTGTTTTTAAGCGAATAACTTCATCACGAATCACCTTCCAGTCAATAAATGCATTATAAGTCTTTTGAATATCGGCGCTATCGCCAAGGTAACGCTCAAATATTGAATCAAAATGCGTTAAAACTCGTTGCTCATGCTTATCTACCAACGCAGAAGCTAGTTCGATTTCCCCTTCACTTTCAGCCAGCGCTACATCTTTCATATAACGATGCATAGAAATCAGGTCAATCCTAATATCTCTTGCCGCATTACTAACAACATAGGGGTGCTCATAAAGCTTTTCTACTTGAGTGGAAATCGTGTTGAGATAACTGAGTGAGAGAATGCCCTGTATCGTCAACAACAAGATAATAAGTGCAAAGGATAAACTAATATTACTAGGCTTTTTCATCATAACAACTGTTACTAAAAGTACCCCCCCATTATCCACCAAGCCATTCTTCTTGAGCATTATTTTTATACGTTTTTTTGCTGTTATAACAGAGCACCCAAAAGCAATTAATTCACATAGCGCCAGCCATCCTTTACAATGACCGAGCCTATAAAAACAAGTAACAGTGCGCAAAAAACGTTCACCCGAGCAAGCCAACCAACTCACCCAATTTAATACAGTATGCGGATAGACCCTCCCACCGATTTACAATCGTTAGCCGATGAGATTAAGCTCTTAGGTCAATCTTTGGGCTTTCAACAAGTCGGCATTACAGACACTGAGCTGTCTGATGCTGAAACGCAGCTCAACAGCTGGTTAAAAGCCGGGTTACATGCAGACATGGATTATATGCATAAGCACGGCACTAAGCGTACGCGTCCAGCTGAGTTGCACAGTGGTACCATCCGCATTATTTCTTGTCGCATGGATTACTTACCTGAACCCATGAAGCAAACTAGCCAATTAATGGATGACCCTATTCAGGCTTACATATCTCGCTATGCATTGGGTCGTGATTATCACAAGGTGATTCGTAAGAAATTACAACGCTTAGCCGACCTAATCCAACAACGTATTGGCTCTTTTGGTTACCGTGCATTTGTTGATAGCGCGCCAGTTATGGAAAAAGCGATTGCCGAAAAAGCCGGCTTAGGCTGGATTGGAAAACACAGTAATGTATTAAACAAAGAAGCTGGCTCATGGTTTTTTCTTGGCGAGCTATATGTTGATATCCCCCTCCCCATCGACCAGCCAACCGAAGAGCATTGCGGAGAATGTACGCGCTGCATCGACATTTGCCCGACTCAGGCCATTATTGCTCCTTACATTGTCGATTCTAAGCGTTGTATTTCATATTTAACCATTGAACTAAAGGGCTCTATTCCCGAGCAGTTTCGCCCTTTAATGGGCAACCATATCTACGGCTGCGATGATTGCCAGCAAGTCTGCCCGTGGAATAGGTTTGCACAGCTCACCGATGAAGGTGACTTTATGCCGAGGCACGACCTACACCACATAGAGCTAATTAAAATATTTCAATGGGATGAAGAAACATTCCTTAAAAAAACAGAAGGCTCAGCCATTCGTCGCATTGGCTACACTAGTTGGATTAGAAACATTGCTATTGCCTTGGGTAACGCCCCTAAAAACGAAGCCATTTTAGTCGCATTACAGCAGCGATTAGAGCTGCCAGATCCTATTATTCATGAACACGTGAAATGGGCAATTAATCAGCAAAACGCCCATTAAACCTACATTACTTGCAGTCTTCAGACCCTCGCTTTAATATAGAAATTAAAGTTTATACGATACTGACCGTTATAAAGAAAACAGGAACAATAAGAGAAACTTGAGGGACTCCATGAAAAACAGCAACAATTATTCTACCAAACATTTGTTTACGGCTTGCAGCATCAGTACAGCCATTGCAGTAATAACCAGTTTTAGTATTACCTATATCAGCTCTGCCACGCCCTTAGTTAACGGCCTTATTATCGCTATCACCTCGGTATGCTGCACACTTCTCGTTACTTTTTTTCTCATTTTAAAGCCCAGTTCAGACTCCCTTAGCAAAATAACTCAGGCTTTAAATGACAACTCAGACATCAGTGATGCAGAGCTAAAAAAGATTCAACGCAACCCTCTTATCATCAACTTGCATTTAGCACTCAATGATTACCTCAATGAGTTCAAGCAGTTGGCAAAAAACTTGGGGAAAAGCGGCAATACTATTGCTATTGGCTCTGCCGAAGTATCCAGTTTCGTTGATAACTTAAACGGAACCATTCAAAACCAAGCCGACAAAGCCACTCAAATTTCCAGTGCGGCTGAAGAAATTTCTCAGTCAACCAGTCAAATAGCCGACATGCTATCGCAAGCTGTTGATGCCGCTGCACGAACTCACACTGCTTGTGGAGAAGGGGGAAGCGCAATAACAACCGCAATTGGTACCATCGACAGCGTTCATCAACAAGTACAAGAAACATCAACATCAATCAACAATTTAAAACTCAAGTCAGAACAAATCCAATCTATTACCGATGTTATTGATAGCGTCGCAGCACAAACAAACTTATTAGCGCTAAATGCCGCCATTGAAGCAGCAAGGGCTGGGGAGCATGGCCGAGGCTTTGCCGTTGTCGCGGATGAAGTACGTGAACTCGCTAACAAGACCGCCTCTGCTACCAGTGATATAGCAAGAATGTTAGCCGAAATTCGCGGGGAAACTGAAACTGCTGCCAATATTATGAGTAAGCTTGTCACCGATGTTGATGAAGTCGTTGATAAAACCAACTCTATTGATCAAACACTAAAAACCATCAATACTGAAGCATCCGCCTCTGAAAATCAGGCACGGGATATTCAAGACATGATACAAGAACACGTGTTAGCCACTGCAGAAATTTCGAACTCCATTGAGCAAGTCAGAAGTGATCTAGAATCAACTCAAAAAGAGTCTGTTACTGCATCATCTCAGGCCATGAGCTTAGCATCTATTTCAGAACAAATTTACAACGACCTATCTGGATTCAACATTGAGGGCATCCATAATGATATAAAGAACTTAGCCCTTGAAATGACTTCTGAGGTTCAAGAACTCTTTGAAACAGCCATAAAAAATCATCAACTATCTGACAGCAAACTATTTGATACCAACTATCAGCCAATTCAAGGCTCAAATCCTGAAAAATTCACCACCCAATTTGATGAATTCTGCGATAGGAATTTACCTAAAATTCAAGAAAAATATTTACAGAGTCTCCCCTGCTTAATGTATTCAGCTGCAGCGAACAAAGATGGCTACTTACCAACTCACAACAATGTATTTGCTAAACCACCCACAGGGGATTACGAAACTGATTTAGTGCATAGCCGAAGTAAACGCCTATTTACCGATCCACTAAGCCTACGCTGTGGATCACATACTCAAGAGTCCTTATTACAAACCTACAAAAGAGATACCGGTGAAATCTGCCATGATCTATCGGTTCCCTTATATATTAATGGCCGCCACTGGGGTGCTGTCCGTCTTGGCTACACCGCCGATACATAACTAGAAACCTCTGCATAACGTAACGAGCGCAGGCAAGGCAAAAATAGGCGCTTTAGGCGACGCCATATTGTCTAGCGCTGTAGTTATGCTGAGGTATAAACTTAGTATTTAAGAAATGTTTGGCGGTAGTACTTAAGCTCATCAATCGACTCTATAACGTCATCCAGTGCTTGGTGCGTCGCCTTTTTCTTAAACCCTTTCATAATCTCTGGTGCCCAACGAGACGCCAACTCTTTTAACGTGCTGACATCTAAATTCCTATAATGGAAAAATGCTTCTAGTAGCGGCATACTTTTCGCCATAAAACGTCTATCTTGGCAAATACTATTTCCACACATGGGTGATACGCTTTCAGGTACCCATTGCTTTAAAAAATCGATGGTTTGTTTTTCAATATCAGCCTCATTCAATGGGCTATTTAACACCCTCTCGATCAAACCCGATTGCCCATGATGCTTTTGATTCCAATCATCCATTGCATCCATCGTTTGTTTTGTTTGGCTCACGGCTAAAACAGGGCCTTCGGCTAATATATTCAAGTCTTTATCAGTCACAATAGTCGCTATTTCAATGATAGAATCGGTTTCTGGTTCCAAACCGGTCATTTCAAGGTCGATCCATATTAAATTTTGCTTATTTATTGTCATCTAAAGTACCTTTTTCCCGTTAAAAACTAATTACATGTTTATTAATTAAATTATGAATGAATTCAGTTATCTTTTTTTGTTTTTTTTAGCCACCTCAACCACTCTTAAGCTTTGGCTAAACCAACGTCAAATAAATTATATTCTGCGCCATCGAGGCCAAGTCCCTAGTGATTTTGAAGGAAAGATTGAACTATCAGCACATCAAAAAGCAGCTGACTATACTATTGCAAAAACTCATATAGCCACTCTTAGCACCTTATTATCAGGCGCTATACTCCTTATCCTAACACTCGCTGGCGGTATTAACATACTGCTATCGCTTGTACAAAGCACTGTTGCCAGTGAGTTATGGTCTGGCGTTACACTAATGATGTCCGTATTTATTATTTCACATTTTATTGAACTGCCGATTGAGATATACCAAACATTTAAAATTGAGCAAAAATTTGGTTTTAATCGCTCAACAGCAGGCCAATTTATTAAAGATCAGTTATTACAACTCACTCTCATGTTAATCATCGGTTGCCCATTAATTTACGGCCTACTTTGGGTTATGGGAGAAATGGGACACTATTGGTGGCTCTATGCTGGCATATTTACCGTTATTTTTACTTTTTTTATGACGTGGCTAGTGCCAACAGTCATCGCCCCCTTGTTTAACACATTCACTCCGCTTGAAGATCAGCATTTAAAAAGCAAAATTCAGCACTTATTTGAACGTTGTGGCTTTAATAGCAAAGGTATCTATGTGATGGATGGCTCTCGTCGATCTGGGCATGGCAACGCTTATTTCACCGGTATTGGCAATAATAAACGGATTGTTTTTTATGACACCTTAATCGAGTCTTTAAACGCTGATGAAGTAGAAGCTGTATTGGCACATGAGCTTGGCCATTTCAAATGTAAACATGTCAGCCGTCAGATGGTCGTCTCTAGTTTAATGACCCTTATCGCATTCGCTATACTCGGCTGGCTAAAACAGCAAAGCTGGTTTTTTGAGGGACTTGGAGTGGAGCAAATTAATGATGCCTCAGCCTTGTTATTGTTTTTACTCATAACGCCTATATTTAGCACCTTCATTCACCCCATGGCTAGCTATTACCAGCGTAAATTTGAATTTGAAGCTGATGCTTTTGCGAGCACAATGAGCAAACCTGAGTACCTTATCCAAGCACTGGTAAAGTTATACCGTGAAAATGCGAGCACACTCACACCCGACCCTTTGTACTCTAGCTTTCACCATAGCCACCCACCTGCTGGCGTGCGTATTAACCACTTAAAAGGTCTAGATAAATGTTAGATCAAACAAATAACCCGTTACTCAAGGGACGTATTATTGCCCATTTGGGAAAGGCCCTTATTGTAGAAGATGAGCAAGGCCTAACCTCTCGCTGTAAAAAGCGCAGTCAATTAGAGCACCCTGCTGTTGGTGACTACGTTGAGTGGATGAAAACTGAAGAAGGCGCTGGGCGCGTCGAACGAATACTACCGCGTCAATCCCTCCTATCAAGGCCTGCAAAAAATGGTAAGACTCGGCCCGTTGCCGCCAACCTAGATCAAATTGTCGTTATTCTTGCGGTAAAGCCCAATATCGACGCTTTATTATTAGATCAGTACCTTATTGTCTGTGAGTTCCAAGAAATAGCCCCCTTAATTGTACTAAATAAAGTTGATCTACTCGACGATGACTCTCGACAACTTACCGATGAGCTCATTCTTATTTATAAGAATTTAGGCTATGAAGTCATTGAAGTAAGTGCCCTTGAAAAAACCGGGCTCAACGCTTTAAGAAAGCGCTTACAAAATGAAACCAGTATTTTAGTAGGGCAATCGGGTGTGGGTAAATCGAGTATTACCAACGCATTACTGCCTGATTTGGAATTACAAACCAAGGTACTATCAACCGCTTCAGGCTTAGGTAAGCACACCACTACCGCAACAACCTTATATAAACTACCTGAAGGTGGCGATATTATTGACAGCCCAGGTGTTAATATTTTTGGGCTTGCACATATAACAGAAAAAAACTTAGCATATGGCTTTAGAGAGATCCGCCAATTCGCTGAACAATGTAAATTCTCTGATTGTATGCACCTAAAAGAGCCGAAGTGCGCGGTTAAAGACAATATAGAAACAGGCCATATTGCAAAATCACGTTACTTAAGGTATCTAAAACTAAGGGATAAGCTCAGTTATTAGCGGTGGCTATAATACCCAGAGTCAAGAGCGACCAAGAGAATACCTCAGTCGCTCTCAAAAACAGAGTCAGTCGGGGCTCCGCGCTTACTGCCTAAAGGAAGAGTGGCAGCTCACACATGATGTCATCGTTGTATTTAATGCACGTAACGATGCTTGAAGGTCACCTTTTTTCAAGGTCTTAGCTAACTCATCACCGCTTTTATGAAATGCCATTCCCATACTTTTAAACGTTTCATTTTCAAAACTGTTACACATTTTCATCATTTTTTTGTTTGAGCCTAACTGCTTAGCCGCAATAACAGACGCTGCATCAAAATCTTCTTCCGCAAGCGATAAAATAATTTGTCGCACAGCATCCAAATGAGCTCGCATATTAGCTAACTGGTGCTGCTTCATCATTGGCGAAAGGTTAAGCGATGTTCTTTCATCTAAGCCTCCACCCATTTTCATATCATGCATCATCTTATGCCCCATACCCTCATGTTTCATTTCTTGCGACATAGCAGAGCCTGTCACAAACATAAGAAAAACAGCCATTAACATTAATTGTCTAGTCATCGTACAAGCCCTCGTTGTTATAAAATCAGTGTGTTAACACTAAATCCATTAACACCCTCAGGCATTGACAAATATCAATTTAAACGCACTCAGTTTAAACATTGAGACCTTTGCACGGAAGAAAGTTTCATTTCTAAGCGCCAAAAATAGATACTCTAGGCAAGGTAACAATACAGGAGGTAGAGCAATGAGGAGCAATTTCCGAGGGAGCTCCTCTAATAAGGCCTACTTTTTGCTACTGTAGTAAATGATTGGTTGAGCAGATCCTGCCCCATGAGCATAGCGAATGCTTTGGATACATTTTAACCAACTGTCGGCACTTTAGGTGACTCCACATAGGAATAAAAGGGGTATCGTACAAGCAACTCAATTTAGATTAAGCAATAAAAAAGCCCTTGTAAACAAGGGCTTTTTTAATACGTGGTGGAGAGAGAGGGATTCGAACCCTCGATGGGATTTAAAGCCCATACTCCCTTAGCAGGGGAGCGCCTTCAGCCGCTCGGCCATCCCTCCAAAATCTTTTTACTTATTTCCGTCTATCTCTTTCTCATCTTGGATTTTGTTATAAATCTCTTCACGATGAACAGAAACACTTTTCGGTGCGTCAACTCCGATTCGTACTTGATTCCCTTTAACACCTAAAACAATGATAGAAACATCATCGCCAATAATAAGGGATTCACCAACTTTTCTCGTTAAAATTAGCATATACAACCTCCTTTTATTTCAAGACTAATATATCTTTTGCCGATCAATATTAAATCTAAACTATCAGGATATTCTATCACAGCAATCCCTAAGCTAACAGCCATCAAATAGAATTATTCTTCAGATAAGCCAAAAGATTCATGTAATGTTCTTACAGCAAGCTCTAAATACTTTTCATCAACCACCACTGATATTTTAATCTCAGAGGTTGAAATCATTCGTATATTAATCCCTTCATCAGCTAACGCGCTGAACATTTGGCTGGCAATGCCGGCATGTGATCGCATACCCACACCAACAATAGAGACTTTCACGATTTTATCATCACCGATGACTTTTTCAGCGCCGAGTTGATTACAAATTTTTTGTAAAATTTGCAGGGTTTGCTCGTAATCATTTCTATGTACGGTAAAGGTGAAGTCGGTCGTTTTATCTTCAGCGATATTTTGTACAATCATATCAATTTCGATATTCGCATCTGAAATTGGTTTAAGAATAGCTGACGCAACGCCCGGCATATCAGGCACCCCTGCTAATGTTACTTTTGCCTCGTCACGATTAAATGCAATACCCGAAATTAACGCTTTTTCCATACCTTCGTCCTCATAAGTAATTAACGTGCCTTCACCTTCAACAAAAGTTGATAAAACACGCAATGGAACATTATATTTACCCGCAAATTCAACGGAGCGAATTTGCAAAATTTTTGACCCTAAGCTCGCCATTTCTAGCATTTCTTCAAAGGTGATTTTATCTAACCGTCTAGCCTTCGGTTCAACCCGTGGGTCTGTTGTATAAACACCATCAACATCGGTATAAATACGGCACTCATCGGCTTTTAGCGCTGCGGCTAAAGCAACGGCTGTAGTATCGGAACCACCTCGACCTAAGGTCGTAATTGCACCGGCTTCGGTAACACCTTGAAAACCAGCAACCACAACAATACGCCCTGCTTTTAAATCAGCCTGAATATTCGTTGTTTCGATGTCTTCAATACGCGCCTTACCGTGCGACTCATCGGTAATAATTTTTACCTGACCACCGGTAAATGAAACCGCTGCTTGACCCAGCTCTTCAATCGCCATACAAAGCAATGCAATGGTTACTTGCTCACCTGTTGATAGCAGTACATCCATCTGTTTAGTAGATGGTGTTGCCTGCATCATTTTTGCAAGCTCCGTCATCCGGTTGGTTTCACCACTCATGGCAGATACAACCACAACAAGGTCATTCCCCGTTGCCTTTTTCTCTTTGACTAGTTTTTTGGCAACATTCTGAATTTTCTCAGCGGTGCCTACGGAAGTCCCCCCGTATTTGTGTACATGTAAAGTCATTTTATTACCGAAATTATTGTGTTAGTTGCTGCTTAACCCACTCAGGAACCGATGCCAATGCCGCTTCTAATGCCGCTGGCTTATCACCACCTGCTTGCGCCATATCTGGCCTACCGCCGCCTTTACCGCCCACTTGTTGAGCCACTGAATTGACTAAATCACCTGCTTTAATGCGCTTAGTCTGTTCTTTAGATACGCCAGCGATTAAGGTTATTTTTTCACCGTCAACGGTTGATAACACCACCGCTGCATTACCGAGTTTATTTTTCAGCTGATCAACTAGCTCACGTAAAGTTTTCGCATCACTGCCTTCAATATGGGCGGCTAATACATTTAAACCTTCAATTTGAACGGCTTGGCTCGCTAAATCACCACTCGCGGCTTTTGCCATTTGTGATTTTAGCAACTCAAGTTCTTTTTCTAATGATTTGTTCTTATCTTGTAACTGGCTGACTTTATCAAACGCTGTTTCACGGTTAGCCTTAACAAGCTGACCAATATTATTAAGTAAGGCATCACCCTGCTCAACCCAGTCCATAGCGCCAACACCAGCAATCGCTTCAATACGACGAACGCCCGATGCAATGCCGCTTTCTGCGAGTATTTTGATTAAACCAATATCGCCCACACGGTTAACGTGAGTACCACCACAAAGCTCCGTTGAGAAATCGCCCATTGATAATACGCGAACCTTATCACCGTACTTTTCACCAAAGAGTGCCATTGCGCCATTCGCTACAGCAGTTTCTTGGTCGGTAATTAGGGTTTCAACATCATTATTTAAACGAACTTGTTGATTAACTAAACGCTCAATTTTTAATAACTGTTCGTGAGTAACCGGTTCAAAATGGCTAAAATCAAAACGTAAACGTTTCGCTTCGACTAATGAACCTTTTTGCGCCACATGATCACCCAACACTTCGCGTAATGCTGAATGTAACAAATGAGTCGCGGAGTGGTTTGCCGCTGTGGCTGCACGCTTATCAGCATCAACCTGCGCTGTTAATGACTGCCCAACCGTCAACGTCCCTTTCAATAAACGCCCTACATGAAAGTAACAATTGCCTTGTTTTTGTACATCACTCACTTCAAACGTAGCATCGCCCGATGAAATAACTCCGAGATCACCTGCTTGACCACCCGATTCCGCATAAAAAGGCGATTGGTCGAGCACTAACAATCCCTCTTCACCCGCCTCTAGCTGGTTAAATTGCTCCGATGATTTAATAATCGCCTGTAATTCAGCGGTTTTTTCTAGTTCACTATAGCCAGTAAATTCTGTTTTAAAACCTAGCTTTGGCAATTCAGATTGCCCGGCAGCAAAGGAGCTGGAAGAACGTGCACGTTCACGCTGCGCTTGCATCGCTTTTTCAAAGCCATCCATATCGACGGTTAAATCATGCTCTCTCGCGTAGTCCGCCGTTAAATCGACAGGAAAACCAAAGGTATCGTATAACTTAAAAGCCGTTTCACCGCTAATCACCTTATCTTTCAGGCCATCGGTCGCTTCTTGCAACAGCTTCATGCCTTGCTCTAAGGTTTCGGCAAAGCGCTGCTCTTCTTTCAATAGAATATTGCTAACCGTATCGGCTTTCTCAACAAGCTCTGGGTACGCTTCACCCATTTGTTTCGCTAATGGCTGCACCAGTTTATGGAAGAAGGCTTCTTTTGTTTCTAACTTATAACCGTGGCGTATCGCACGGCGAATAATACGACGTAGGACATAACCACGCCCCT
>Ga0209826_1000636_pt1 | contig 24979 bp, 24 predicted proteins | sample GOMGulsemesocosm_5_FD_184637 | JGI IMG/M metagenome (GOLD analysis project Ga0209826, IMG submission 184637) | Methane-oxidizing microbial communities from mesocosms in the Gulf of Mexico - GOM15C Gulf of Mexico (SPAdes) (version 2) | ecosystem: Environmental > Aquatic > Marine > Cold seeps... | reverse complement strand
CCATTCTTATTCAGCGTGAATCAGGCGGTAATTTATCAGAAGTGCTAATGAAAATAGCCAATGTGTTACGCGGCAGAATTAGATTCCAAAGAAAAATAAAAACGCTAGCCGCAGAAGGCGTTCTCTCTGCTTGGATTTTAGCTATGTTACCGTTCGCGCTATTTTTAATGTTCAACATTCTCTCCCCAGACTATTTTGACCCACTTTATGAGCACCCCGACGGATTTAGCATCATTGGAGGTATATTGGTGCTGCAAATAATTGGTGGATTTTGGGCTAGAAAAATCATACATATTGATATTTAACGGGGCATAAAATGGACTATTTAAAACAACTCTTTTTAGGGCTCTTAGGAGGCGAAGCGAAAACTTTCGTTTTATTGTTAGTTGTATTGTCAGTCTTCTTCTTTGTTCTCGCTATTTTCTATATTTTCTCTGTCTTACTTGACCCGGTTAGAATGCGCTATGAAAGAGAAATTAAGGAAGGCATTATTACAAAGCTGCCAAAAGGAAAACTCACTAAAAGATTGCAATCTTTTGCACGTTTTTTCATGCCTGCTGACCAAGCATTATTAAGCAGAACAGCACAAAGACTGCAATATGCAGGCTATTACGCAAAAAATAGCTTATTGTTCTTTTATGCGCTAAGAATCATGTTGATGATAAGCCTCCCTCTTATACTGATTATTATCATATCCGTTGTACTCCCCCTGTCTAAAGTCACTTCACTTTATGTGCTACTTATGTCATGCGCGATAGGCTATGTCATCCCCAGTTTCACGTTAGATAAACAAATTTCTACCAGACAAAAACTGCTTCGCAGGGCATTTCCTGATGCATTAGATCTACTCGTTGTATGCACGGAAGCAGGACTCAGCTTAGAAGGTGCTATTCAACGCGTTGCCGCTGAGATGCGCGCCAGTAACATAGAATTAGCACAAGAACTAAAGCTAGTCTTAGATGAAATAAAGGTAGGTATCGATAAAAATAAGGCGCTTAAAAATCTCGCCGAAAGAACCGGCGTAGAAGACATTAAAGGCTTGGTTGCCGCCCTGTCTCAGAGCATACGCTTTGGTACTGGCATAGCAGAAACGTTACGCATTTATTCAGAAGATTTTAGAGATAAGCGTACTCAAGCGGCGGAAGAAACAGCGTCAAAAATTAGTGTGAAATTAATTTTCCCTTTGGCGTTTTGTTTTTTTCCAGGATTTTTAGTCACTATATTAGCACCCATACTAATTGCACTTTTTGCTGGTTTTGCCAGCATAAAATAGAGGCTGATAATTATGTTCACCAGAAAAATATTGGTTCTTGTCAGTTTGTTATTTTTAATGTCAGGCTGTGCAAAACATAAAACCCTACATAAATCCATAACAGCACAGGTTAATGACGAATTTAACCAAGTAGATAACACAGAAATACCAAGCGAAGCACTGAGTACGGATGAAAAAATAAAGGCTCTCATTAACCAAGGCGATTTATATGTCAATAGAAATAAATTAGATGAGGCATTATTAACTTACGTAGAGGCTTATAAATTAAATACTGAAAACAGTACGCCCCTAAAACGCCTAGCCTCTATTTACCAAAAAAAAGGCAATGATAATATCTTACTAATGACCTATCAATTACTATTAGAAATCAATCCAAAAGATGAAACTATTTTAGAAAATTACGGTGTTTTACTCTTAAAAAATAGACACTTTAAACTAGCCGAAAATGCGTTTACAGATTTATTAACAATCAATACTAACAATATTGAAGCTTTAAATGGAATGGGTGTTATCTACGATTTAAAAAAAGATTACAAAAAATCATTTTATTTTTATAATAAATTGATACATATAAATAAACATGATATAAGGGCATTAAACAACATTGGTTTTTCCTATTATCAACAAGGACAATTAAAAGCTTCAGAAAAAATATTTCAAAAGGTTTTGCTGCTAAAACCTAATAATAGCAAAGCTATATTTAATATGGCATTGTTAAAAGCAAAAAGTGGTTTTTATAGACAAGCTTATAATTTATTTACTAAACTTGAAAATGAATCACAGGCAGCAAATAATGTTGGCTATATTGCGATGATGGGTAATAACCATGAGATTGCAGAACATTATTTTAATATGGCAATAGAAAAATCACCATCTTATTACAAGAAAGCGAATAAGAACTTAAATAAATTAAAACGTTTAAAAAGTGATTTTTAACAATAAATTTCAACTAAAAAAACAACTCTAAAATAAAGAGTTTATTTAAATATGAGGGGATTATTATGAACATTCAAAATCAAATAATGGCACTGGCTTCTGACGAAAATGGTGGAGAGATTGTGGAATATGCAGTAGTTATAGGGATATTAGTTGTTGGAATACTTATTATTATGCAAGGTATTAATACTAATGTTAAGGCCCTATTCACAGGAATTGAAACAGCAACTGCAAATTAGTAGTATTTAACTATTATTATTTGGATAAGAGGGGTCAATAGTTTGGCTCCTCTTTGAAAAAAAATATTTCAATAAAAATATTATGAATATAAAAAAAATAAAATTCCTATTATCCGATGAAGATGGTGGAGAAATAGTGGAATATGCCGTTGTTATAGGTGTGCTTGTGGCTGGAATCCTTACCATTATGCCAGGTATTGTAGATAATATAGTTATACTCTTTGGCGCCATGGAAACAGCAACAGGCAGTACATCATAATTTAACTTATTTATTATAACGAATTTTTACTATAGGAACGTAATGTGTCCTTTCACTTATTAATTGCATTTCTTATACAAGCATCAATAACGGATATTTGGAAACAAAAAATACCCAATGCCCTAGTTGTTTCTATTATTATTTTAGGGTTATTTAATAATTACTACTCAAATGGAATTGATGGTTTATATACAGGCACACTAGGATTTTTGACTGGCCTACTACTCATGCTACCCTTTTATATGTTCTTTAGTATGGGGGGGGGGGATGTAAAGCTAATGGCTGCGGTTGGCGCATCGACAGGAACATTGGCTATCATTTATATTATTTTGTATACCATGGTCGCTGCTTTTTTTATGGCACTTATTTATCTTGGTTTTAAAGGGAAAATTGGCAGCTTATTAACAAGACTGTGGATCACACTTAGTGGCGCCTTAATTGGTGTTAAATCGTATCAGCCTCCAGAAACCGGAGATGCCGCCTTAGCCAGAATGCCCTATGCCCCCGCCATACTCATCGCAACGTTTATTGTGGTCTATGAGGTGAAATTAGAAGTTACCTTATTAACGGTTAAAACCTTATTTTATGACTATTTTTAATCAAGCTAAAACATTAAAAGAGACAGGCCTAGAGGAAGATTTATTGCTCGATCTATTGCTCAAGCATCTCTATGACGGCGGCGTACAAGATATTCATTTATTATCAGACCGAATAAAATTAGCGGGCGCCATTGTAGAAACATTACTCGATAAACTACGCACAGATGCACGCGTTGAAATTTTGAGCACACAAAATAACTTAAAAGGTTATAGATATAATTTAACCGCTTTAGGCAGGTCAGAGGCGCAAATCGCTATCCTTAAAAGTGCTTACATTGGCCCCGCACCTATAGATATTGAACAATACAATAAAATCATTAAAGCGCAATCTGTTTTCAATGAGCCAGTGACAAAAAACCATATGGTTGAGGTATTTCGCGACATTGTTATGGATGAACAACTATATGACCAATTAGGGCCAGCCATTAATTCTGGTCGTGCCATACTCATTTACGGTCATGCAGGCACAGGAAAAACCTATATCTGTAAGAAATTAGCAGGATTAATCGATGGCGGGGTTTATGTTCCTTATGCGATTTCAGTTGGCAAAAGTATTATCCAATATTTTGACCCATTAATTCATAGGCCAATAGAAAAACAACAGAAAGAGAGTATCGCTTTTGAATTAAAAGTAGACCCTAGGCTCATCTTTTGTGATCGACCCATCGCAGTTTCTGGAGGTGAATTATCAATGAATATGCTCGAGTTGGGCTATAACCCAACCACACATATTAACCAAGCTCCTGTGCAACTAAAAGCTAATAATGGCATGTATATTATTGATGATTTAGGCAGACAAAGAATGCCGCCACAACAATTATTTAATCGGTGGATTGTGCCGATGGAAGAAAAACAAGACTTTCTTACCTTAGAAACGGGCAAACAATTCCCGGTCTTATTTGATACGGTGCTCATTTTCTCCACCAACTTGCATCCTCTCGAATTAGCTGACGAAGCCTTTTTAAGACGATTAGGTTACAAAATACACTTTACGCCCATCAATAAAAAAGAATTTACCTTAATCTGGAATGATATTTGCCTAAAGCAAGCTTTAGATGCAGATGACAATATTTTAGAAACCGTATTTGAATTATATAAAGTAACAGAAAGAATATTATTACCCTGCCAGCCAAGAGATTTAATAGGCCTAGCATTAGATATGGCAATGTTTAAAGGCAAGCCAAATAGGCTGACCATCGAAAATATTCAATTAGCTTGGGAAAGCTATTTTATAAACCTTAATTTAAGGGAGTAAGCCTTATGAATAAGAAATTTATGATAATGATTATCATTGCAATTGCGCTGGCATTAGGCGCTACAAAAATTGCAGATAATTGGCTAAAAAGCCAGGTTATGACTGATACCCCAAAAGAAGAACACGTCGTCATAGCAGCAATTGATATTCCTTTTGGCATAAAAATAGAACCCAAGCATGTCAGCCTCATAGCGTGGCCAGCTGACTCGATGCCTAAAAACAGCTTTAATACGACCGAATCAGTGATTGGAAAAGTCACTAAATCGACTATTTATGCGGGTGATTTAATTACCGACAAACGAGTAGCAAAACACTTAGGTGGTAGCACCTTATCTGCTTTAATTACGAAAAATTATCGCGCTATCAGCGTTAGAGTTAATGATGTGGTGGGTGTCTCTGGTTTTATTTTGCCAGGAAATTACGTTGACGTACTCTCGACACGCATGTTGAGAAACAATTCATCAGGCCCTCGTGCCAAAATAAAAACTTTATTGGAAAATATTAAGGTGTTAGCCGTCGATCAAGAAGCCGCAACAGACAAAGAAAAACCAGCGATTGTTAGAGCCGTTACCTTAGAGCTACTGCCGCAACAAGCAGAAGTATTAGTAAAAGCTTTGGTAGAGGGAAAAATACAATTAACACTGCGCAACCCTTTAGATGAAGAGGTCATCGTGGCAGACCCCGTCGTTAAAATAGACAAACCTGTTATTCAAAAAAAGGTCAGAAGAAGACGCTATATTCCACCAGCGATACTCGTCTTACCTTGGCATGAGGATAAAAAAGTCCGCTGTACCGGTAACATTTGTTAGCTTCCTTAAGCATGTAAATACATAAACAAAGCAAGTATTCAATACTTTGAATACCTGCACTCTAAACAGGTAGGTTGAGATGAAAAAATACAGGCAAATTATTAGATTATCCGTCGTTCTCATGTGTGCTTTCAGTTACAGCGCTCATGCTGAAATGAAGGGCGCAGAAGTGAATCACACATCCTATCAAGTACCCTTAAATACATCTGTCGTGATTGATTTAAAAAATGATGTAGGACAAATCACTAAAGGAAACCCAAGTATTGCAGATATTTTGCTATTCCCTCCTAGGAAAATATTTTTAAGGGGAAAAAACCTAGGCGTGACCAATGCCGTTATTTTAAACAAAAAGAATCAGCCTGTTATGGTGCTTGATGTTGAAGTCACGCACAACCTTACGTCTTTAAAATCAAAGTTATACGAAATATTACCCGATGAAAAAATATCCGTTCAATCAGCACAAAAAAATATCATTCTGTCGGGTCAGATCAGCGCATTGGATAAAATGCAGGCGGCAATCGATTTAGCAGAAAGCTACTTAGGCTCTTCATCCAGTAAACAGCTAAAAGGCGGCGGCCAGCATCAGGCAACCAGCGCCTCCAAAGGTGACAATAAAGAAGAAAAAAGCAAAGGTGATGTGCCTCATATTATTAACTTAATGAGTGTTGGTGGAGCGCAACAAGTTATGCTTGAAGTAAAAATCGCAGAAATATCAAGAACCATATCTAAAGGCATGAGCGTGAAATTTAATGCTGTAGGAAGCAGCGGTAACGCGCGCTTCGGAACACTGAGTAATGGTGGCATGCTTAACCCACTTGACGGTTTGTTAGCTTCAGCGCCTCATAGTATCGATGCTGCATCAATATTTGTCAGTGTGATTAGCGGCGGCACATTATTCAACGTGTCTTTACAAGCAGCGGAAGAACAGAAGCTAGCTAAAATATTAGCAGAGCCTAATATAACAACCATTTCAGGGCAAGAAGCAACCTTTGTCTCTGGCGGCGAGTTCCCTATCCCCGTTCCTCAAAGTCTTGGCGGTGGCGCAGCTAACACTATCACCGTCGTGTTTAAAGAGTTTGGTATTAAGGTACGCTTTCTACCTGTGGTGCTAGATTCAGGCAGAATTAATTTGAATATGAATGTCTCTGTCAGTGAACTTTCTGACGATGTGACACTTGAAATCGCTGGCGGTGGTGATACCGCATTTGCTATCCCTTCGTTAACCAAAAGAGAAGCCAGTAGCTCAATTGAGTTAGGTGATGGTCAAACCATGAGCATAGCAGGCCTCATTAACGATACCGTAAAAGAAAATGTTGATAAATTTCCAGTGCTGGGTGACATACCCTACCTAGGGGTATTATTCAGAAATATATCCTTTTTAAAAAATCAAACGGAACTCATGATCTTTGTCACACCGCACCTCGTAAAACCGATCACTTCCGATGAAATTGCTTTACCTACAGATAGTTTTGTAGAGCCTGATGATATTGATTTTTATCTATTAGGTAAGATAGAAGGCAGGGAAACAGCCACCGATAATTTTAACAACGAAGGCGGCTTAGAAGGTAATTTTGGACATCAATTAGATAGTGGAGATGGGCAATGAGAACGCTTAATTGGAACAAAAACATAAAAAAATATACGCTCAGTTTGATGCTTGTTTTATTGGCTGGCTGTGCAGATTGGAGCTCTAAGCCACAACGCGTAGATAATAATTTTGGTAAGTCTGTTAGAAGTATGGTCGCGGCACAGACTCTTAATCCAACGGCGGGGAAAAATACATCAGCCATATTGCAGGGTGATGGGCAAAGAAGTGGCAATATCATAAAAACCTATCGCAACGATGTCACCATTCCCCAACAAGCACGAGAAACATTAGAACTTGATATCTCCAATGATTAGCAATCATTGATTTGAATGCCATGCATTCTCAATCAGGAGGGACTATGAAAATATTAAATCGATTAACAAGGCAGCGCGGCATTGCCATCCCTATCATAGCGATAATGATGCTGACAATGATCGCTATGATAGGCTTAGCATTAGATACGGGGTCCGCCTTTCTTAATAATACCCGACTTCAAAATGCTGTTGATAGTGCAACAATCAGCGCTGCCGTTAAATTAAATATTGACCCTGATCGAAATACAGCCGATGCAACCGCGGCAGGCATCGCTATCTTTACTCAATATATTAGCGAAAGCAATAAAAGCTATATTGCCAATCACTACAAACCAGGAAACTTAGTCTTTGAATTTTCTAGAACTTATTATCCTGATTTTGTGCCAGGTAGCGCCGAACCTGCTTTTGTCCGAGTAACTTACGACTCAGGAACGAACTTTAAAACTTATTTTATGAATATCTTAGGGGTTGATAGCGTGACTTTAGATGTCACTGCTGTTGCAGGGCCTGTTGGTTTAAATTGTAATGTTTTGCCTATTGCTATCTGTGCAACAATGAATAATAACGACCCTACAGATCCTAACCCTATCGATAGTGATTGTAGTGATGATGGCTGTTTTGGCTATACCTTTTTTGAACCTATGGATTTAATCTGGAAAGCCGATTGCAAGCCATCAGGCTGTACTGAAGATGATAATTTAGATGCTGGAAATTTTGGTCTTATTAATTTGCCAGGCTTAAAAGGCGGAAATGATATAAGAGAGGCTTTTGCAGAAGGCGTAAATTCTTGCGTGAGCGATACGGTTGATACAAAACCTGGCTTAACATGGGGAGCAGTTAAACAAGGCATCGCAGACAGAATAAATGGCGATACTAAGACAGGATCATATACATCAACCTCTGGTAATTTTCAAAATTACCTAGCCGCTACGCCTGATAACTTACCACCCGAGGGTACGGGTATAAATCTATATAGAGAGCAACCTGTCATTATTGCTGACTGCAGAGGTAAGCAGAATGGGTCGTCAAACCTACCTATCCTATCACTGGGCTGTGTATTTATCACCGAACCGGCTAGCAATGAAGGGGCTGATAAAGTTTTAAATGCAGAATTAACAAAAGAATGTCCGGGATCGGGGCTTATAGATGCACTAAATCCTAGCTTAATTGGTCCTTATAAAATAATCCTTTATAAAGATGAAAGAAGAACAGACTCATGAATATTTCAAGGCTTTTTCAAAACGGGGGTGCCATTGTTGAATTTGCAATATTAATGCCTTTGTTATTATTGCTCGCTATCGGTGTGGCTGAATTTGGTGCTATTTTTTACAGCCAAAACCTATTAAATCAGGCGGTACAAACGGCTGCACGAGAATTATCAGATTATGATTCAGGCACCTATAATGCCGCTCAAAAATCTGCCGCAGAAGCGTTAATCATGCAAAACATTGCCAATGCACGGTGTGACTCTGTGACTGGCCCTAATATTAGCAACAACGGAAAGGTTATTCGCGTTTCAATCATTTGCAACCGCAACTTTATAACGGGTAATACGCTTAATGCACTAACAGGTAGTCTAGGCTCTGGCGTGAATTTAGATGCCTCGAGTGTTATGGAGTTTACACACTGATGAATATAAAAAAACAACATGGTGGTCAGTTAGTCGAATTTGCTATGGTTGGCTTAATTTTTATTATGGTCACCGTCGCAATATTTGAATTTTCTAGAATTATGTTTACTTGGAATGCACTAACCGAAGCCGTTAGAAGAGGTGCAAGAGTTGCTGTAGTGTGCCCTAAAAATGACCCCGCCATTAAAAACATTGCCGTTTTTGATTCTTTTGACGGTTCTGGCACTAGCCCCGTGGTAAAAGGACTCACAACCGCGGATATAACGTTAGAGTATTTACCCGATGCTGAAGGTAACGTCGATGCCTTTGTTAGAGTCAGTACTGATATTGAATTAACCTCCTATATTCCATTAATTGGTGGATTAATCAATAGCCCAGTCTTCACAACAACAGTCCCAGCTGAAGGTTTAGGGGTAGTTCCGACTTATCCCGATGAGGAGATTCAGCCTCCTAATTGCGAATATAACGAAGGGGGATAATCATGTCAGCGACCAATTTAAGTGAAGTAGTAAATAGGTACTTCGCTTTCAAGGGAGAACATACAAGTCATGGCTTTGTAGCGTGCGACACATTACAATTTTTCCCTACTTAAAATGGAAGCCGATATGTCTAACAGAAAAACTGATGTACTTATTATTTCTGATGATCCCGTTCAACTAGCAAGGCAATCAGAAGTATTACAAATACTTGAAGAAAAAATTAGAGTCAAAAATAAAATTGTACAAAGTATTGTAGATTATTTATCTGCCCCAGATTTGACGCATCAATTTGATATTCTAGTCATTAATTTGTCTACTTCTACAGCTAACTTAGCCAATGAATTAGAAAAATTAAACACAAATAAGTTAGATAAAAAATCATTAATTTTTATTGGTGACCAAAATAATAATAATTTATTAAAAATAGCGATTAGACTTGGAATAAAAGAATTTATTAATACAGTAGATGTAGATAATGTACTACCTTTAACTATCAATAAAATTCATAATGAAATTATTCAATCAAAAAACCCAAATCGCGCACGAAAAAATATTAATATTTTTATGAATGCCAAAGGTGGTGCCGGAGCAAGTGTTATTGCCAGCAATATAGCTTATGCCTTATCAAAAAAGCATGAGCGAGTAGCTCTCATTGATTTAGACATGCAGTTTGGTAGTTTAGGTTTAAATTTTGATATGTCACCTTCCTATTCAATATCTGATGCCGCTAGCATGGTCAATGAACTGGATAATATTTCAATCGAATCCTATATGAATGCTTATTCCGATAACCTAAAGCTGTTACTACCTTCTCAGTCTGAAATTGTTTTACCTGGCGAAATACATCCAAGCAAAATAATAGAGATCATCAGCCTATTGAAAATTAATTACAACCAAATAATTTTGGATATTCCTAGGATTATTGACCCAATCTCATCAGAACTATTGGGCATAGCAGACAATGTCAATATTGTTATTCAGCAAAGCTTAGCCCAATATAGGGATGGCAGGAGGCTTATTCATATTATGAATAAAGACCTTGGTATTTCTCTTAATAGAATAAATATTATTATTAATAGGTACGACTCTAACAATACTTTAACAAAAAAAGATATGGAAGATATTTTGTATCACGATAAAGTTTATTGTGTAAGAAATGATTTTGAGTTAGTTGCAATGGCTTCAAATGTGGGTTCGCCATTATGTGAATCTACCCCTAAATCAAAAATAGCTCATGAGATAAGAAATATCGCTTATCAACTTGGCAAACTAGACCTAGAAAGCACTCATCAAGGTGTTTTCGGTAAAATCGGTAGTTTTTTTAAATAGTTTTATATTAGGAGTTTTGATATGTTATTACTTAGCGCAGTTATAATCACCAACTTTTTACTTGTTTTGATTTATTTAGAATTAAGAAAAATAAATAAGCATGAATAAGTAAATTTAATTTTCAGATAAATATAATGGATGGATGGAGTATTTTAATGACTGTAAAGCTCATACTTAAATACTCCATTTTAATTCGAGTTTACCCTGTATTTTTCTATGTGCGTAATGCTGTTTATTATCGCGAACTAGAAGAGATCATGGAAGGTAAGTATTCAGACACCTCCCCACGATTTCAGCAATTTTTCATTTCTAAAATGAACTATCAATAGCTTTTTGGCTGAAATCCCAATTTTTTGATGGGGTCTCTGAATATTTACCATGGAAGAACGAGGCATCACTCTTGGATGCGATATTGACTAAATACTTAATTAAGGGGGTTATTTATGAAATGTTTTAAATTATTTTTTTTAGCGACTACCATGCTGGTTTCTAGTTCTTGTTTCGCGACTGAAAATGGCAAAGCCGATGGCTATGATGTTGTTATAGATATGGCATTGAGACCCTTAAGTTTTGCTGGAATGCTTATCGGTTCGGGTTTATATATTGGCTTAAGTCCGTTAACAGCTTTTGCAACTATCCCAGCGCCACATGATGCTTTTGTCTTGTTAGCTGACACTCTCGTTGTAAAGCCGGCTAAATATACCTTTGTTAGACCCGTTGGCAATTATACTTACAATGAAGGGTTGAATTGACACCCTCCCCTTCCTAAAGGAAAGGGAGGATATCAAACTGAGTGATAACTGTAGCGGACTGCAAACATCGTGATTTTCGACCCACATTATTTGCAAATATACGGTAGTCTCATCCCACATTACGTGCAAATATAAAATGGACGAATTTTTGTTTTATAAACTTTAACCCCGCTAATTTTTGAATGTCCGCTTATGGCTGTTAGCTGACCTTCGCTACCAAATTCATTTGCCCCAGAAAGTATACTTTGTGGGGCTTTTTTAGCTCACGATAGAATGCCGCTTTCAGGCGTTCCTTTTTATGTCCCATAATTAATTCCCGAAACGTATAAGAAGTTACGGAACACATTGAAGCGGAATTATCATGGCCTTGATTGGATATGCCAGAGTAAGTAGCACAGGACAATCTCTGGATGTACAGGTTGATAAATTAACTGAGTATGGCTGTAAGAATAGCGATGGTAAGATATACCAAGAAAAGAAGTCAGGCTCTAAGACAGGTAATCGGACTGAATTAAACTCCTGCCTAGAGCACTTGAGAGAAGGCGACTCACTCGTTATTACTAAATTAGATCGTTTGGCTCGCTCAACTTATGACCTCACTAAAATCGCTAAGAATTTAGAGCGGCGTAATATTGATTTAGTCGTTCTAGACCAATCAATAGACACCAGCACACCAACGGGTAAGTTACTCTTCAATATGCTTGGCTCAATAGCTGAATTCGAGAATGCTATCCGCAAGGAACGACAAACCGATGGAATTGCTAAAGCTAAGGAACTGGGAATTAAATTTGGTGCAAAACCTAAACTCACTCAGGAACAGGTTATTGAACTAAAGGCTAAGCGTGAAGATGGTGTAATGGTTAAAGACTTGATGGATGAGTACGGACTAGGAAAAACGACTGTCTATCGTTTATTAGGTACGTCAGATTTAGGTTAAACTAAATCCTTAACGGGGGTTATGTTCCGAATTCTGCGTCGCCCCAAGCAGAAAGACCCATAAAACCTTTGTTTTTTTATATGGTGCTCAGATTGAACGTTACCAGCATTTTTTCCTCTTTTCGGCTACTCACTTAAAGCGGGACGTTCACCCTATTTGTAGGGCGGACTTCAGTCCGCTTTTTTAGCAATGGCGGACTGAAGTCCGCCCTACGAGTTATTAGCTGTCCCGTCTTAAGTGTATAGCCCTCTTTTCTATATATCTTGTTTTCTTACTTGTTTACAGGGTGTTTTTATTATTTAAAATCAATCGGGTATAACGCCAACTATTACATATTGCCACTAACTATTACATATTGCCGCAAAGACAGCCTTTAACTATTACATATTACCATGTACTATTACACTAATAGTTAATATAATAGTACATGGTAATAATTTATGGGTAACTTAGTTGTAAAGCATAATGATTTAATTAGTGCCAGTTATCGCCTGTCACTAATAGAACAAAGAATTATTTTAAATTGTATTGGTAAGGTTCGTTCTGATTTACCCGCAGGTCACCAAGCTTTTTCTGTGAGCATCAAAGAGTTTGCGAGGATACATGAAATAACAGATAAACAGGCCTATTTTGAGCTTAGTAGCGCTGTTAACCAACTCTATGATAGGTATTTATCTATTGATTCAGCTAATATGCCCAAAGAGTTCAAGCAGCAAGAAGACATAAATGGAAAAATAGATATTAGGTGGCTTAGCGCTAAAGCAACCTACGATAGTGATCAACAAAAAGTATATTTGTGGTTTTCTCCCCAAATCATGCCTTATCTTAGTCAACTAAAACAAAATTTTACCAAATACGATATTACCAATATCGCTAAAATGACTTCAGCGCATGCTATCCGTATTTATGAATTACTGGCAGAAAGGCAATTTCAGAATCATAAAAAATTTAATATATCCTTATCAGCACTTAGAGAACGCTTACAGCTTGAAAATACTCACACAGTATTTGGAAACCTAAATAGTAGAGTTTTAGCCCCTGCTATTCGACAAATTAATGAGTACTCGAATTTTATCGCGACAATAAAAACCATCAAAAATGGCAGGAAAGTCACAGGATTAACATTTGAATTTTCTATAAAACCAGGAAAAGAGCCTAAACGAGATACAAACAGAAACCCTAACAAAAGAGTAACGGAACAGGAAATTAAACAAGAAGCTAGACCAGGTGAATCTAGAGAGAAAGTTAGAGCTCGTATTAAAAAAATGAAACGGGCAACAGAGCAAGTAGAATGAAAATTAGAGACTTATAATTAAATAAAATAGATATGACGACAAATTGATCGTTAACAATAACAAAGCTATTTTTGTAACCAACTATTAATCTCTTCCAAGCTAGCATAACTAATATCACCTGTTACCCGCTTAAAACGCATTTTATGCTTAATATAAGCATATTTTGCCTGCAATAAATCACGCTTTGCTTTAAACACTCTAGTTTCTGAGTTAATAATATCACTCACCACATTCACACCATGTTTAAAGCCTTTTATCATCGCATCTCTAGATTTTTCCGCAGATTCCAAAAATTTTAGGGATGATTTAATTTTTCTATAACTCGCATTAGTTGTTAAAAAAGCATCACGTGTTTCTTTAATGGTTTCTCTAAGTACACCAATATGCTCTTGCTTCGCCATTTCCTTTTGATAGTTGGCTTCTTTGGTTTGGTAATAAGTCGTACCACCACTAAAAATAGGTAAGGTTACATTCAGCCCAACGACCTGCGTATCACTTTTTGGTTGCTGCGTTCCTTGGAAACCGGTGTCGGTCATATAATGATTAAAGCGAAAATCAATCGTTGGTAAATGTCGTGATTTTTGTTCTGCAACAAAATCATCGGCAACAGCAATCGCTTTTTTCTTAGCATTAATATCAGGATTAAGTACTTTCGTCTTTTCTATCCAAGTGTTGATATTCCCTGTTAAAGGCTGATAATCAATGCTTGTACTTAAGGGCTGCAAATCACCCAAAGTTTGCCCTGTTAACTCAAAAAGACGTTCACGCGCAAGGCTATAAGTCGTTTGTACTTCAATTTCATATGCTTTAATACCATCAAGCTCGGCTTCCATATCGAGGACATCGGTTATTTTTATCACTCGCTTAGCATATTGCTTTTGAAGCTGATTCACCTTTTTTTCAGTCGCTATTTTTTCTTTTTCTACTAACAATAAATTATCAGCTTCTTCCAATACGCTAAAATAACGATCAACCACATCAAATAATAAAGTTTGTTCGGCACTTAAGCCTTCTGCCTGATATTGTTCGGTGATTTTCTGATGCTTCTTCCAGTTCCAATATTTTGGAACATCCATTAGTGATTGCGTGACACTAATATTGTAATTCATCCCCTCATAATTCCTGTTGGAAATATCCTTGCTTTCAAATTGACGGTAATTTTTGGAAATACCACCAGAGGCATTAATTTGTGGTAGCAAGGCACCACCGGCTTGACCTTGTTGCGCATCACCGACTTGTATTTTCAATTTTGCTAATTGTAAGGTCGGATCCGCCAAGACAGCCTTCTGGTAAACCCCTAATAAATCTTCGGAAAATGCATTGGACGATAAAAGTATTAACGCACAGCTCCCAGCCTTTAGTATTTTACTCATCATCATTAATCTTCTATAAATCCACGTGCAAAGGCATTTGATACAGGTTGAGTCAAATATTCAAATACAGTACGCTCTCCCGTATTAATTAATACTTCAGCGGGCATACCCGGTAATAGTTCGAATCCTTCTAATTTAACCATGCTCTCAGGTGTTAGCTCTATTTGGGCGCTAAAATATGGCATGCCTGTTTGTTCATCCATTAATCTATCTGCAGAAAGCGTAATCAACTTACCTTCAACAACAGGTGTTAAGGCCTGTTTAAAAGCGCTCAACCTAACTTGTGCTAATAAACCCACATGTACTCGGTCAATATCCATAGGTGAAACTCGTGCTTCAACAATCAACTCTTCTTCTTGCGGAATAATATCAAGAATTGGCCTGCCAGGTAAAATAACCCCTCCTTCAGTATGAATCATGATTCCCATAGCACGACCACTCACAGGGGCACGAATATCCGTTCTAACTACTTTATCGCTTAAAGCGACGACTCGCTCTTCTGAGTCAATCAATTTGGCATTCGTTTCGCCTAGTTGAGCAGCAATACCTTCTTGAAACTCCTTGTCTATTTGTAATATTTGCAACTTAGTCTCACCAATTTGAATTTGAGTACTTGCTATCGTTGCTGTTAATTCAGCTATTTCTCCTATTTTTAATGTATGGCTTCTTTCTATCTCCCTTAACCGACGCCTGTCAGCGAAGCCATCACTAAGTAACTCTTTTAAATCATCGATTTCTTCCTTATAAGATACGACTAAAGAGTTATTACTAATTTGTTGCTGATTTAACCCATTCACTTTTGAATGTAACTGATCAATACGTTGTTTTAAAACGGATATTTCGCCTTGGTAAGAGCCTTTACGAGTTAAAAATATTTGCTGCTGAATTTTTTTCGCTTTTAATGTACGTTCACTATCAGTATCAAGCACTGACGAATAAGTAATTTTTTTCGCTTTATCTCTTTCTGCCACTAGTCGTGCTTGTTGTGCTAATAAAGTGATGTAAAGTCCTTTGCTTATCTCTAACTGTGCTCGCACTTGCGTATCATCTAGCTTAATTAAGACATCGCCTGCCTTCACTAAATCGCCTGCTTTCACAAATAATTGTTTAACAATACCGCCATCCAAATGTTGTATTGATTTCTTATGAGACTTCACAGTAATAACGCCAGGCGCAAGTGCTGAACTATCAATAGGCGCTGTTATAGACCATACCCCAAAAAAACCAACGGTAGAAAAAACAATGACTAAGCCAATATTCCTAATAGGCGTGTAATCCGTTTTTAGTTCACCGATTTCAAGTGTTTGTTCCGGTTCTTCTGTGACCGCCTCTTTTTTCCACAATTGTTTAAAAAAATTAAGCACATTAAAATTATTACTAGTATTCATATAAATTATTTAAACAACTGGAACAGTGATAGGAGCCGCTATACGAGCCGCTTTATTTTGAGCTTGTGCAGCAGTAGGCTGTGCATTTTTTTGTAATTCAGATAAGACCTTATCTCTATCGCCATAGGCTGTTAAAGCCCCCTCTTTAAGAATTAATAACTTATCAACTTTGGCTAATATATTGCTACGGTGGGTAATAATAATAACGGTTGATTTTAACTCTTTTAAACGCAACAAAGCATTAGCAAGAGCCAGCTCACCTACTTCATCTAAGTTTGAATTAGGTTCATCAAGTACAACTAACTTAGGGTTACCATAAAGCGCTCTGGCTAAACCAATTCTTTGTCTTTGCCCACCCGATAATACCCCGCCAGCGGCACCAATTATTGTGTCATAGCCATCAGGTAATTTAAGTATCATTTCATGAACATCTGCCATTTTAGCTGCCGCCACGACTTTATCTGCATCAACTTCGCTAAACCGGGCAATATTTTCGCTAACAGTGCCTTCAAATAACTCTATATCCTGTGGTAAATAACCAATATGAGGGCCTAAGGCTTCTCTATCCCAAGCAAAAACATCAGCACCATCTAAGCGTATTTTCCCGTTAGCTGTAGGCCATATTCCCAATAAAGCTCTTGCGAAAGTAGATTTACCAGCTCCACTAGGACCAATAATAGCCACCGATGTACCTATTTCAATTAAGCAACTAATACCTTTAATAACCGGCGTTTTGCTACCAGGCGGAATAATGACCGCATTTTCTACTGAAATTTCTCCATCTGGAGCGGGTAGTGGCATTTTTTCTTTATCATCTGGAATATTGACCAGTAATTCATTTAAGCGACTGTACTGGCCTCGTGCTGCAATAAAACCTTTCCAAGTACCAATCATTAAATCAATCGGTGCCAAAGCACGTCCTAATAAAATAGAACCGGCAATCATAAGGCCTGGCGTAATTTCTTGTTGAATGACCAAATAAGCACCTAGTCCTAAGATTAATGACTGTGAGCAAAGCCTAATAATTTTTGAAATAGATGAAATAAGGCCTGCTCTAGAACTGGCTACAGATTGTAAACTTAAGACATCATAAGAATTACTTAACCAACGTTGCCGAATACTGCTTAGCATCCCCATCGATTCAATGACTTCAGCATTTCTTAAGTTTTTATTAACCAAGGCACGACCTGACATAGCCAAACCATTCGCTTCATTTAAAGTCTTTTTTGTCGCTTTTTCATTGATAACAGCAATAATCACTAAAATAATAGCGGTAATGGTGGCTGCTATGCCATACCAAGGATGAAATAAAAACATGATGGCAATATAAAAAGGCATCCAGGGAGCATCAAAAAAGGCAAATAAACCATTACCCGTCATAAATTGTCTTAACGCTGTTAAATCATCTAAGGGCTGTGACGTCGCATTTTGTCCGCCACTAAAAAGTGAGCGTTTATAAGAAATATCAAAAACTCGTTTGTTTAATAGAGTTTCCAAGCGCGTACTAACACGGACTAAAATTTGAGAACGAATCGCTTCCAACGCTCCTAAAGTGAGGAACAAAGCAATCATAATGATGGTTAGCATTAATAGCGTAGACTCATTTTGAGTGGGTACCACACGATCATAAAGCTGTAGCATATAAATGACAGGGACTAACATTAAAAAGTTTACCACCATACTAAAGCCTGCAGCGGATAAAAACGCACCTTTGCATAGCCCTAAAGCTTCTTGTAAATCAGACTTTTCCGCTGTTTTCATTGTGTAAATAGTTATGAGTAAAATTTTTCAATTATCGCATAGATATTGAGGCAATATTTGATTTTTAAACAGGTAACAAGGAGTTAAATTATAAAGATGACACTGATAACCACGCTATACAAACGACGGCTACACACTTAATTGATGTTACGCACGCCTCAGATAAAATACGAGCTGTAGCAACTTTAAAAAACTGATTCATAATAATCGGTGCGTAACATCAGACACTTAAGACGGGACTAATAACTCGTAGGGCGGACTTCAGTCCGCCATTGCTAAAAAAGCGGACTGAAGTCCGCCCTACAAATAGGGTGAACGTCCCGCTTTAAGTGAGTAGCCCAAACGACTACATATAGACTACTAATTACGACACATAAGAATATATATGATATGACTTCATACTATATTAAATCATATAGTATGATATGACTTCATACTACATAGGATGAAATATGATTATTTTAATTGGTGGAGAAAAGGGCGGTACCGGCAAGACTACCTTAGCAACTAACCTAGCAGCCATGAGAGCACTTGCTGGACGCGATATTTTATTAATTGATACTGACCCACAAGGTAGTGCTAACTATTGGGCGCAAAGTAGAGATGAAGAAAATATTACCCCTCGAATTCCATGTATTCAAAAATTCGGTAAAAGCTTACCAAAAGATGTCAAAGACTTAGCAACGCGGTATCAAGATATTATTATCGATGCGGGGGGAAGAGATTCAGTTGAATTACGATCAGCGTTAGTCATTGTTGAAAAAGTCTATATACCCATTCAACCTTCACAGTTTGATATTTGGACTTTAAATCAAATGGATGAATTAGTAGAGTCAGCCAAGGTATTTAATCCTAACTTACAAGCTAAGGTTATTATTAGTCGCTCTTCGACTAACCCATCAGTGCATGAATCTGCAGAAACCGGAAAATTATTAAATGATTTTGAAAATTTGGAGCTAGCAGATGTCATTATTAGAGACCGCATTGCTTATCGTAAAGCTGCTAAATCAGGATTATCTATTAGAGAATTAAAACCAAAAGCCGAAAAAGCCCTAAAAGAAATAGAAGCACTATACCAAGAGGTATTTTCTAATGAGTGAACTAAAAAGTAGACCACCAGCAAAAAAAGAAGCGGATTTAGACGCTTTTTTAGAGGGTGCTGAAGAAAAAAGCACAACTAAAAAAGTGAATGAAAAAAATCAACCTTACCCTTGGGAACAAGAGAGTGTAAGAGAAGACGTCACTAAAGTTTATAACTTAAGATTATCCGAACCTGATTTATTAAAATTGAAATACATTGCTGAGCATACGCCCGATAGTATGCAAAAATTTTGTATTAATATTATCAAAAAGGAAATAGATAGAAAAATTGTTGAATTAATAGATTAAGTTTAGTTTTTACAGAGTTACCCACAGGCCGTTGCTCTAGTGTTTTGACATCCTCCCCCACCTAAAGGAAGGGGGATTCCTTATTACTAAGGAGTGAGCATGTATCGCTACTACTCACTGGTTTCTGCTGCTGGCGACATTACCGCATCACTCACTTCACAGACTAACCCCGTCTATCCGACGGTTATGTTTACTTTTAAATCTAAATGCCGTCGTAGCTGCAAATGTTGGGTTACAAAAAACGCAACCCAACCTACGCTGCTATGAAAAATACGTTGTAAGCCGCTTACATCCTCGCCCTGAACGGCGAGGTTTTACGCTACAAGTGATAACTTGCTGCTTTTCTTATTTACTTCTTGTTTACTCTTGTTTTCGGCCTCCATACAGCCTTTTAAATCAATATGTTACAAAACTAAAGGTAACTAATCCGTACCGAAAGGTAACTAATCCGTACCGAAAGGTAACTAATCCGTACCGAAAGGTAACTAATCCGTACCGAAAGGTAACTAATCCGTACCGAAAGGTAACTAATCCGTACCAAATATCACAAGTTTATACTGAACTATAACTCTTTTACTTCATGTGATACTAAATATAACTACACAAGTTAGTGTTATAATTATATCGAGATATAAATTTGAACGGGTTTGATGATGAATAAATTAACAATTTATAAAGATAACAAATTAATTAATGCCAGTTACAAACTCTCTTTAAATGAACAACGTTTAATTTTAAGCTGTATTGGGCAACTGAAATCTAATGAATCATTAACAAGTAATATGTGGGTGGAAGTATCAGTTTCTGATTATGCTAAATCATTTAATATTGATAAAAAAAGAGCTTATATCGAACTAAAAAAGATAGAAGAACAGCTTTTTGAACGTTATGTTTTTATTGATGCAGACTCATTGCCAAAAGATATTAAGCACAGTTTTAACTCAAAACATAAAATCAAAACGCGCTGGGTGAGTCATGTTGCTTACAGTGTTGAAGAACAAAAAATTTCTATTGGCTTTGCGCCATTGATTATTCCCTATCTTAGCCAACTTAAAAAAGAGTTCACTAAATATCAACTGGAACACGTTTCCAAAATGAGCTCGATCTATGCAATCAGGATTTATGAAATATTAGCTCAACACCAATTTAAAAATAAAAAGGAAGTAAAAATATCGATCTTAGACTTACGTGAAAAATTACAAATTGAAGATAAGTACCCAAAATTTGCTAATATCAAACAAAAAGTGATTACCCCCGCTATTGAACAAATCAATAAATATTCCAATTTCAATGCTGAATACTTTCCCATAAAAAAAAGCAGGAAAGTAGACGCGATTCTCTTTAAATTTTCATTTAAAGAAGGCCAAGAAGCCACTAGAGAGTCGAAAAACAACCCTAATCAGCATATATCAGAAAAATACATCGTAGCGAATTCCAGGCCTGGTGAAAGCTATCAACAAGTGCGCAATCGTTTGGCGGGCCATATATAAGCTAGCATTGACATCCTCCCCTCCCTAAAGGAAGGGGATTCCAACACCTCACGATATTGGTTACTGCCCTGAGTGTCCAAATTCAACTACTCATATCTGACAGTCGTTAATTCCCGCAAGCCCTGCGGTATTTTTTTAAACTACATTATTGTGTAGAAGTAGACAACCCAACCGTGTTTATGTTAATAGCTGCGTTAATATCTCTATCGTGAGTTACGCCACATTCTAAACATATCCACTCTCTAACGCTTAATGATTTTTTGCTTCCACGGTGTCCACAAGAGGAACAAATCTGACTTGATGGAAACCAACGACTTACTTTAGTGAATGTCCTGCCATACCATGCGGATTTATATTCAAGCATCCTACTAAATTCACTCCAGCTTGCATCACTTATTGACTTGGCTAGATTATGGTTTTTCAACAATCCAGACACGTTTAAATCTTCAACAATTATTTCTGGTTCCCACGCTCCTGCGTGGGAATCCATACCTGCGCACTATCAAATTCGGTCTGCATTCCCACCGAGGACGGTGGGAACGAGAAAGTCACGCATTTAAACTTTGTGTTTGATGAAAAACAACGCGATAAATTGCCGGTGCAAACGAATGAACGGACTATTGGTGGTGTTAAATATTCCGACATATCCCGCTTAGCCAAGGCGGGAGAATCATGGGAACAAGCCGCCGCGCGCATTAAAACAGAAAAGGCCGTCAGTGCGTAGGATGTGGTGAATAACATAAACCGCATCAATCGAGATCGATGCGGTTCGTACCTCACCACATCCTACGTACTAATGCGCTTGTTTAGGCAATAAATCTTTTAAAGCTGCCTGATAAGCCATTTTTGCTGTTGCAGCAACGGCTGATAAAGCTTTCAATCTAGCGAGTTCTGCTTCAACAAATTGTAAACTTTGAATTTGTGCTTTCGCATCGTTTGATAAATCTTTCAGTAAATACTCTACGTTATCAATTGTTACTTTGGGTTCGTTATTAGCCATTTTATTTCTTCTCTATCAATCTATTTAAGGTATAAAAAAACCCCAGTCCATTGCTGAACTGAGGTCTTTTATTTCGATTCAGTATCTTAAAGCAGATACCAAGGTTACTGACTTTTCAGAGTTCGCCTTTTATAAAGTAATTAAACAAAAAAGAGAGGCATAAAATATGCCCCTCTCTCATCAATACTAAGCTATTAAAGTACCAACAATTGAAGCATCAATTGTGTCACCAAAATCAACCGTACCCACTAATGTTACCGCAGTGAATTCTTTTGCTGAATCACTCGCAAAAGTTGTGAAGACTTTGTACTCACCATCATTTTTATCATTTTCAATCATGATGATACCGTTTTGTACATTACCCACTAAATCAGTAACAGTCGCTACATCAAAAGAGCTCTTAGTGATGTTACCGTAATCATTAGTGCCAGTATTATCATTCTTAATCGCAGCTAATAAATCAGCAGCGGTTAAGTTAGACCATGTCTCACCAGTCGCTTGTGCGAAATCATTAACCGTTGCTACTTCATTTGCAGTTAAAGTCGATGCGCCAACGCCAGTGTTTTCACCAGTAATATCAATCGATACTGTAGAAGCAGTACTGTTTGATGCGCTAACTTCATTTGTTAAATAAGCATTGAAGTCCAACATGTCTTGAGCAGGGGTTGCAGCATTAACAAAGTTGAAGATGCTGTCATTACCAAAAGTACCCTCAAAAACTAATGTATCGTTAGAGGTAGCATCCGTTCCTAATACTGCAACATCATCACCTGACCCTAGGTTGATTGTGTTATCACTCACTGAAGTACTCGTAGCTCCTGCCATATTAACGCCAGCAGCATCTGTAGCAAATGTTGTCGTAGTATAAGCACCGTTAACATCAATCGCTGCAATTTGAGTTTCAATCGCAGTGATTAAACCTGCTGAAGTAAGATTAAGCGTTGAATCACCGATTAACGCTTCGTAAGAAGCATTAGCAGCAGTCACATCTGTCGCAGATAAAGATTTTGGTGCAGCAATATCAATAGATAAATCACTCGCTTCAAAACGGCCATCAACTAATGATGTAATCACTAATGTATTAGATGGACCATCCGTAGCTTCTAATAACGTGCTTAATACGGCATCATTATTGATCGCATCTTTAATGGCTTGGTTAACTTGTAACTGGCTACCTAAATGGCCCGTTGTACCAATCGTTACTGTGCTTTCAAAACCATTAGAGTCTGCAACGGCTGCATCATTGATCACACCTGAAGCAGCATTTCTTGCACCCGAGTAAGTAACCGTCACAGTTGATTTGTAAAGAAGACCGTTAGCAACAGCAGGGTTACTTCCTAAATCAGTGAAATCAACATCAGCTGCATTAACAGCCCATGTTGCAAGAGCGCCAGTCGTTGCTGCAACACCTTTCGTAGTCTCAGTAACAACTGCAGATTTAACTGCACCATCACTGTAGGTAGTTGCAGCTGCATTTTGCAATGCAGAACCACCATTAGTTGTAGCAGTTTGTGCATCCCAAGTAATAACAACTTCATCACTTAATGCCGCTGCACCTTGAACTGCTGATACACCCGTTAGAGCAGAGATTTGAGTCGCTAATTGACCAGCAACTGAACCTTCATTTCCAGTAGAAAGACCGAATGTGAACAGCTCATCTGTTTGAAAAATACCATCAGAATCTGTATCAATTTGCATTGTTACAGTACCCGCTTGATCAGCACCATTATTTACTGTAATAGTTTGAACTTCAACAGTAGCATTAGCAACAAAAGTACTAGCAAGAGCACCAGGAGCAGTAGTAATAGGATTCACAGCATCTTCAACAACAATTGCTGCACCAGTCGCTGTGTAACTCGCTATTCCTGTTCCAGCAGCAGCTAGTGAAGCTATAGAAGTGTTAGCCGTGTTAGCAGTGAATGCTAACAAACCTAATGACGCATTAGATTCGGTTACTGTCCATCCTGTTAGTAAACCAGCTTGAGCTACGATTCCATTAGTTAACTCAATTAATGAAACTGTACCATTACCATCAGCATCAGCGACAGTAATATTAACATTACCACCAATACCATCTCCATTTGCAAAAGCAACAACAACAGAACCAGTAGTAGCAGGAGCAACAATAACAGCAGCAGCAGCAGCAAGTTGAACGACACCCACTTCAGCTGTCGCATCAGCACCATTAGTACCATTAGCACCGTTGGTAGTTTCAACAACAGTCACAGCAGAATCAGTCGCAATACCGGTTACCGTTGCATTTGCTATATCTTCAGAACCAGCAGGAGCGTAAGCAGCGCCGTAAGTTAAGGTAACAACAGCACCATTAGCAACAGCACCAACATTAATACCAGCATTCACTGCAGCTGCAACAAGTCCTGCAACAGTATTAGCATCATCACCCGTAGCAATTCCAGCAATTCCAGCAATATCTGCAACACCATTAGTAGTATCAGCTAAAGCAGTACCTGTAGTAGCTACAGCACCATCAGTAGTATCAGCTAAAGCAGTACCTGCAATATCTGCAACACCATTAGCACTATCAGCTAAAGCAGCAATAAAAGTACCCGTATCAGATAGTGTGACTAATGGACCATTAGCAATCGATGTATAAATTGCATCAGTAGTAGCACCAGTGACGTTATAAAGACCACTTGCAGTACCCGTAACAGTTACTTGAGCATCTGTTACACCCGCTCTAACTGCCGTTGCCATCTGAGCTTGAGTAGTTGCACCAATAGATGTAAATGTTAGACCATCAATAACAACAGTTTGACCTACAGTGTAGCCAGCTGCATTAGCAGTAAAAGTATCTACTTCAGCATTGCCAGTGGAGCCAGGTACAGCTACTGGAATAGTGAAAGTTTGATTATCAGACAAAGTA
>Ga0209826_1000634_pt1 | contig 25044 bp, 24 predicted proteins | sample GOMGulsemesocosm_5_FD_184637 | JGI IMG/M metagenome (GOLD analysis project Ga0209826, IMG submission 184637) | Methane-oxidizing microbial communities from mesocosms in the Gulf of Mexico - GOM15C Gulf of Mexico (SPAdes) (version 2) | ecosystem: Environmental > Aquatic > Marine > Cold seeps... | reverse complement strand
GGAATAACACGCTTCACAACGCTATAAGTATCCTGCTCAATAATATGAAAAGGAACTTCTATTGATTCTAAATAGGCGGGAAGAATATGTTCTGGAAAACCAGGTTGTTTTTGATCTAAATTAACAGCAAGAATCTCAAAATTTACAGGTGCAGTCTTTTGTAAATGCAGTAAAATATCCAGCATAACAAAGGAATCTTTACCACCAGACAAGCACACCATGATCTTATCGCCCTCTTCGACCATATTATAGTCGGCGATGGCTTGACCTACATCTCGTCGTAATCGTTTATGTAACTTGTTAAATTCAGTTCTGGATTTTTTTTCTGGAGCAGGCATTTATATAAGAGCAGGTTCAAGGTAAAAGGGGCAAGGTAAAGAAAAGCATAAAGAGCAGAAAAGCAAAAGCTACGTCAAACAAAAGGAAGAACCGTTATCAACAGCTCTTCCTTTAACCTTGTACCTTTCGCCTTGAACCTGCTCTTAAGAATACCTTTGGAAGATTAACGTTGCGTTAGTTCCACCAAAGCCGAAGCTATTCGACATAATGGTATTTAATGTCACATTATCTTGTCTTTCTCTAACTAAAGGAATCCCTTCAGCACCAGGATCTAACTGATTAATATTTGCAGATGCACTTAAAAAGTTTTCTTGCATCATTAATAATGAATAGATTGACTCATTAACACCCGCCGCACCCAAAGCGTGTCCTGTTAATGATTTTGTCGAGCTTACTTTTGGCACATGACCCGAACCAAACACAGCTCTTAATGCTTCCAACTCACGTGTATCACCTACTGGTGTACTAGTTCCATGGGCATTAATATAATCAATATCACCATCAACAGTTGCCATTGCTTGTTGCATACAGCGTACAGCGCCTTCACCAGAAGGTTGAACCATATCATAACCGTCAGATGTAGCGCCGTAACCGACTAATTCAGCAAGAATATTCGCACCACGCGCTTTAGCATGTTCTAGTTCTTCAATCACTAGAACTCCACCTCCGCCAGCAATAACAAAACCATCACGCGTTTCATCATAAGGTCTAGAAGCAGTTTCAGGAGCATCATTATATTTTGAAGATAAGGCACCCATTGCATCAAATAAAACAGACATCGTCCAATGCAATTCTTCACCACCACCAGCAAATACAACATCTTGCTTACCTAGTTGAATCAGTTCCATTGCATGACCGATACAATGGGCACTAGTAGCACAAGCAGAGCTCATTGAATAGTTAACACCTTTAATTTTAAAAGGCGTAGCTAAACAGGCGGTATTAGTACTCGACATAGTACGTGGCACCATATAAGGCCCAACACGTTTAACGCCTTTTTCTCTTAATATGTCCGCAGCAGCCACAAGATTTGAAGTAGATGGCCCACCTGCTCCCATAACAATCCCAGTACGGAAATTTGATACTTCATCGTCAGATAATCCAGAATGTTCAATCGCTTGCTGCATAGCAATATAATTGAATGCCGCACCATCGCCCATAAAGCGCTTAACTTTACGGTCTATAAATTCATCTAAATCAATATCAACTGAGCCATGTACATGGCTTCTGAAACCCATTTCTTCATAGACATCAGCATGAACAATACCTGATTTCCCCTCTTTTAAAGAAGCTAAAACTTCCTCACTATTATTACCAATACTAGAAACAATACCTAAACCTGTTACAACAACTCTTTTCATTATTATTCCTCTAGAAATCTTTAGTGGATGTAAACAATCCAACTTTTAAGTCAGTTGCTTGATAAATGACTTTGCCGTCGACTTCCATAGTGGCATCAGCAATTCCCATAACCAATTTACGCATAATGACACGTTTTAAATCTAGTTTATAGGTCACTTTCTTAGCGGTAGGTAATACTTGACCCGTAAATTTAACTTCTCCACAACCCAATGCTCGACCTTTACCAGGGCCACCAGCCCAACACAACCAAAACCCAATTAATTGCCACATTGCATCAAGCCCCAAACAACCAGGCATGACTGGGTCACCTTGAAAATGACAATCAAAAAACCATAAATCAGGTGTTATATCAAGTTCAGCAATAATTTCACCTTTGCCATACTTTCCACCTTCATCAGTAATTTTAATGACGCGATCCATCATTAACATGGGTGGAAGTGGTAATTGTGCATTATCAGAGCCATAAAGCTCCCCACTTCCAGATTTTAGTAATTCTTCACGCGTAAAACTATGCGGCTTTTCCATCAAATATCTACCTAATATATTCTTCTTATAAATTACCCCTATTATACATTGCACATTCTCACTACGGAAATTTTTAGTACACGCGAACCGTAGTTAAACTATTTAGGTAAAATATCCCGCATAAAAATTTTCATTGATAAAGCGTTATTTTTTAATTGTTTTTGATAGATTAAGGCATAAGTTAAAACAGCTGAAACATACCCCCTCGTCTCTTTAAAAGGGATCGTTTCAATCCATATATCAGCCGCCAAAGTACGTTTACTAGGTAACCATTTTTTTACTCGATGCGGCCCAGCATTATATGCTGCTGCAGCTAACGCATAATGGCCATTAAACTGCTCTAATAGTTGCTTATAATAATAAGAGCCATATTTAAGGTTCACAGAAGGGTTTAATAAGCCCTTCTCACCTTGCCCCTTCCATTTTTCTTTTAATTCTTTAGCTATTTGTCGCCCTGTCCTAGGCATGATTTGCATTAATCCTCTTGCCCCAACAGGCGAATGAGCCTCGCTATTAAATGCACTTTCTCGTCGAATTAACCCGAAAATTATTGCGGGGTTTAAATCCTGTCTTTTTGCATTTTGTTGGACTTTTTCAGTGTAAGCCAAAGGAAACCGAACTCCCACATCATCCCAATATTTAGCTTTTGCAATGGTATGTATAGCGACCTGTATCCAATTTAATTCCTCCGCATACTTAGCCGCTAGTAAAATCTGTTTTTTATCTAGTTTTTTTAATGCATACCACCATTGTCTTTTTGCTTCTTTAGGTTTATCAACGGAAATTAACTCAGCAACGACTAAAAAATCTTTTTTATTTTTAAATTTTTCAAGCATTTCAGGTTCAACCTGAATAGGGTTGTTAGATAACTGGTAGTTCTTATTTAATTTTTCTGCAGACAAATAACCATAAAAACTACGTTCATCGGCTAGTTTTGAATAAATCAAATTTGCTGTATCTGGTTTATTCACATTCTCTGAAGCCCGAGCTAACCAATATCGCCATTTTTCCTTGTTTTTATCTTTTTCATTTAAAACCGAAATTGATTTTTCAACTGCTGGCCAATTTTCTGCACGTAATGCTGCACGAACTCGCCATTCTTTAGCGACATTATCAGGCTTAGATAACTTGCTTAATCGACTATAAGCTTTATCATTACGGCTCAAAACTAATGACATAGCTAATCGCCGCTCTATTTTTCTAACTGTCTGTTTTTTTATCTTATACCGTTTATTTTGAGTATCCCAAAGGCTTATTGCCTTTTCAATATCACGACTTGCCAGACGGCTCACCCCATGAGCAAAGATTATCCCAGCCCTAGGCTTTGATTTTTCTAATGTATTTTGTTTTTCAATAAGTAAAGGATTGGAGTGAACTTTCAACCACAATTGAGCAATTTTCTGGTCTTTTTTATTCATCAGTTTTTTTACATATTTAGCAATAGAAAGCTTGTTTTTTAAAACAGCAGCTTCAAATCGTTGCCAAAGCATATCCCGTGTAAAATAAGTAGAACTGAGTAAAACCTTAAAAATAGGATCACACTCACTAGGTTGAGACCGCCCAACAACCCATATTTTTTTAGCGCCTAATAAGGCTTGTTTTTTTGCCCCTGTATTATATTTGGCACGATAATAATGACACTGTAATCGTGTATTACTGGTTACTTGGTACTGGCGAAGAAACTCGGACCATTGCTTATGTTTGGCTAAATAAATTTGCCATTTATAGCGCAATAAACCAGCATACCGGGTGTCTTTATATTTTTTTAAAAAAGCTTTTATTTTTTTAGTTTCATCCAGGTGTCTTTTTAACCACTGGTATTGAATATAAGGATATAAGGGATAATTTCTTAATATATCGTTTTGCTTAAAAGATAAAGGACTCCCCTCTTTCTCAATATCATCCTGAACCTGTAAAAAAACCTTTCGTTGTGCGTCTAAAGGCAAGGAAGCAGCAGTCAGTGCGGGTGTAAATAATATAAATATCAAAAAAAATAATGTTTGTTTCATCATAACCTTTTGTTAAAAAAACAAAATGAAGTTTTCTTATTGTCTATCAGGCCGTTATAATTATTGGCTTGATTTCGTTAATATAAAATATAACTATAGTGTCTCGCAACAAGCCTTCAACGCCAAAACTGTCACGATATTCATGGAATGCTATCTATAGGATAGCTCTTGAACACAAAAAAGAACTTTTTAATGCTCACTGGATTGCTATTTTAGCAACAATGGCCAGTGTCCCCGTTCCTCTGCTAATGCCCTTATTAGTTGATGAAGTGCTATTACACAACCCTGGCACCATCACCACAACAATCAATTTAATAATTCCTTCCCAATGGCATCAGCCTATTATTTATATTGCTGCCGTTTTACTTTTTAGTTTATCCCTGAGAATTATCGCCATTTTTTTTAATATTATCCAAGGCCGTCAATTTACTTTTATAGCCAAAGATATTATTTTTCGTATCCGAAAAGACCTTATTACTCGACTACAAAGTATATCCATGTCGGAATATGAAAGCCTAGGGACTGGTGCGGTTGTGACCCATTTAGTGACAGACCTTGATACTCTTGATCATTTTATCGGCACTACGATTAGCAAACTTCTTATTGCTTGTTTAACTATTCTAGGGACAGGCATTATCCTATTATGGATGCATTGGCAATTAGGCCTCTTTATTTTATTGCTTAACCCTATTGTTATTTATTTTGCAAAAAAAATAGGTTCTAGAATTAAAGATCTCAAAGCAAAAGAAAACTCAGCTTACAGTATTTTTCAGCAATCTTTAACAGAAACATTAGAGGCCATTCATCAAATTCGTGCCAGCAATAGAGAAAAGCATTACTGCCAACAACTTATTGAATCAGCCAACACGGTTAAATCAGACTCTATAGCATTTGCCTGGAAAAGTGAGACAGCAACACGCTTAAGTTTTTTAATTTTTCTCTTTGGTTTTGATATTTTTAGAGCAACTGCCATGCTCATGGTTTTTTATTCAGACCTTAGTATTGGAGAAATGCTGGCTGTTTTTGGCTATCTTTGGTTTATGATGGCACCTGTACAAGAAATATTAAGTATTCAACATGCTTTTTTTGCAGCTAAAGCCGCATTAAATAGGATTAATACCTTGTTTTCTCTACAACAAGAACCTCATTATCCTCATATTGAAAACCCCTTTAAAAAGTCTAAAACTGTCTCTGTATCAATCAAAGACCTCCATTTTAGTTACAACGACGAACCTATATTAAATGGTATTAATCTTTCTATTGCTGCGGGAGAAAAAGTTGCATTAGTCGGTGCCAGCGGTGGCGGAAAATCAACATTAGTTCAAGCAATCATCGGCCTTTACCCCACGAGCCAAGGCATGATTTATTTTGATCAACAGCCTATTGATAAAATCGGTCTTGAAGTGGTTCGAGAACATGTCGCAACGGTACTTCAACATCCTGCATTATTTAATGATTCTATCAGAGCCAACCTAACTCTTGGACGAGATATTTCCGACCACGAATTATGGAATGCACTAGAGATTGCTCAACTTAAACAAACAGTATTAGGGCTTGATTTAGGGTTGGATACGATTGTTGGCCGACAAGGCATGCGACTTTCTGGAGGTCAGCGCCAACGTCTAGCTATTGCACGTATGATAGTTGCAAAACCAAGCGTTGTTATTTTAGATGAGGCCACATCAGCCTTAGATACTGAGACAGAACAAAAGCTACATCAAGCTTTAGCTAAGTTTTTAAAAAACAGAACAACGATTATTATTGCCCACCGCTTAAGCGCTATAAAACAGGCAGATCATGTTTATGTGTTTGAAGAAGGTAGAATATGCGAACAAGGACAACATGAAACTTTAATTAAAAATAAAGGTCTGTATGCAAAACTTTATGGCGAATACCAATAATGACTGAACAATACGACTTACATTGTCACTCAACAGCTTCAGATGGCACATTAAGCCCAACAGAAGTGATTGAACGTGCTCAGCAACAGGGCGTTTCCCACATTGCATTAACAGATCACGACACTATCAATGGACAGGCCGAAGCCGCTGAAGCAGCCAAAACTAATAATATCAACTTCATTCCAGGTATTGAAATTTCAACCACATGGGAAAATAAATGTTTTCATATTGTTGGCTTAAACATTAACCCTCGCAATGATAAGCTGCTTTCAAATATTAAGGATTTGCAATTACTTCGAACAGAACGCGCTAAAAAAATCGCCTATAAATTAGAAAAAAGACGCGTTCCAGGGGCTTATGAAGCCGTGATAAAAATGGCTAAAGGTGGCATGGTAACCCGCGCGCATTTTGCCAACTTTCTACTCGAAAATAACTACGTTTCAACTCAGCAACAAGCCTTTGACCGTTACCTAGGAAAAGGAAAAACAGCTTTTGTTTCTACTGTTTGGGCAGATTTAGATGAAGTTCTCGACTGGATTAATCAAGCAGGAGGCACTGCAGTCGTTGCCCACCCTTTACGCTATAAATTAACAGCAAGCTGGATGAAACGTTTTTTGTCAGCCTTTAAAGAATCTGGCGGACAGGCGATTGAAGTCGTCACGGGACGAAGCTCACCTGATGAGATAAGGCGCTCACTTCAATTTGCCAATCAATTTCAATTAGCTGCCTCAATAGGTTCAGACTTTCATACCCCTGCGAATCAATGGGTAGAATTAGGCCGCCTAGCTCCACTACCTGACAATATCCAACCCGTTTGGGAATTATTTTAATCTCTATTATTCATAGTCTATTCAGCTTTGAGCAAGTACTCTGCTAACAATACTAAAACTTATGGAACGACTAATACTGTAGAGCACCTCTATTCAACACAAAAATGCCAATAACTTTAGTTGTTAGTCATGACATTTTATATTACATTACTCAACGTAATATTTTTAGATAGAGAAATATAATTTATCTTTTTTAAACCAAGGAAAACCAAGGAAAAACGATGGCAAAATTATCAGAAATTGAAGGTATAGGTGAGACATACTCAACAAAATTGGAAGAAGCCGGTATCACTTCCTTAGAAAACCTCTTAGAAACATGTTGCGAAAAAAAGGGACGCAAAGAATTAGCAGAAAAAACGGGCGTTAGTGAAAAACTAATCCTTGGTTGGGTTAATAGAGCAGATTTAGCGCGAGTTAAAGGTATTAGTACCCAATATGCTGATCTCTTAAAAGTAGCAGGTGTTGATACGATTCCAGAACTTGCACAAAGAAATGCTGAAAACCTTCAAATTAAGATGGTTGAAATTAATGAAGAGAAAAACCTTGTTAGAAAGGTTCCTACAATTTCACAAGTAGAGGACTGGGTCGCACAAGCAAAAGAATTACCTCGTGTAATCACTCACTAAAACTCGACTATATAGCTCAAATATAACTAACACGGAAAAGAATAATCATGAACCCAGAAGATATTAAACCAGATGAAATATTAGCTCAAGCAACTGAAATTTCTATGCAATACGGACCTAAAATTGTAGGCGCACTTGTTGTATGGATCATTGGTGGCTGGATTATAAAAGCCATAATCAATGGTATTGGAAAAGTAATGAATAAAAGTAAGGTTGACTCAACACTTCAACCTTTTCTTAAAAGTTTAATTGGCTCACTGCTTAAAGTGATGTTAGTGATTAGTGTACTCGGTATGCTAGGCATTGAAATGACATCATTTATCGCCATTTTAGGTGCAGCTGGCTTAGCTGTTGGTATGGCACTTTCTGGTACCCTGCAAAACTTTGCTGGCGGTGTGATGATATTAATCTTCAAACCCTTTAAAGCAGGTGATGTTATTGAAGCTCAAGGCTTTATTGGTTCAGTTAAAGAGATTCAAATATTCAACACCATTTTAAAAACACCAGATAATAAAACTGTCATTATTCCTAACGGCGGTCTTTCAACGGGAGCAATGACTAACTTTTCTACAGAAGCAACTCGTCGAGTTGATTGGACTATTGGTATTGGCTACGGTGACGATGTAGAAAAAGCAAAACAAGTGATTAGACAACTATGTGATGCTGACACTAGAATTTTAAAAGATCCTGAAGTTTTTATAGCTGTTTCAGCATTAGCAGATAGCTCTGTAAACTTTACAGTGAGAGCATGGGTTAATGCTGCTGATTATTGGGGCGTCTACTTTGCCATGAACGAAAACGTTTACAAAACATTCCCTCAACAAGGATTAAATATCCCTTATCCTCAAATGGATGTTCATGTACATAAAGATGCTTAAATAACATCCTAAGCAGATAAAAAAGGCAATGATAGAAATGTCATTGCCTTTTTTTATGCCTATTTTTCTATTTAAGACTTTTATACTCAACAAAAGAGGACTAATATAAACTTTTCCTTATTCACTTAATTAAGAGGCGATCATGAAGTTTAATCCTTGTGTTTCAGGTCAATGTACTGAAGAAGGTTCTCATTGTGAAGGCTGCGGTCGATCACATGAAGAAATTGCAGAAACTAAAGACTTAGTGATGAATATTGTTAATTTTTCCAAAAAACAAGGGTATGAAAACCCTGATGAATTCGCTAGTTTTTTAAGCAATAATATAACAAAAAAATTAAACGAATTATTATAAAGCCCTACTTAATAAAAAAGCAGATAAATGGACACTAAAGACGCTATCAAATCACGCCGTTCTGTCAAACACTATGACCCAGATCATAAAATAACAGACACAGAAACAGAAGAATTACTTTCTCTTGCAACCCTATCCCCTACTGCTTTTAATATCCAAAACTGGCGATTTGTTGTAGTAAAAGATACTGAATTAAGAAAACAAATTCGTCAAGCAGCTTGGGATCAAGCGCAAGTCACCGACAGCTCATTACTAATCATTCTTTGTGCTGATTTAAAAGCATGGGAAAAATCACCTCGTCGTTACTGGGGAAATGCCCCTAAAGAAGTACAAGAATTTATACTGCCAGCAATTGATGGCTATTATCGCGATAAAGATCAGGTTCAACGAGATGAAGCCATGCGCTCTTGTGGCATCGTTGCTCAAACACTTATGCTTTCTGCAAAATCGATGGGTTATGATTCCTGCCCTATGGATGGCTTTGATTTTTCTGCTGTAGCCAAATTAATAAACTTACCAAATGATCATGTAATATCCATGTTTATTACTATTGGTAAAGCAACAGAAGCAGCAACCCCTCGTGCAGGACAATTATCATTAGATGACGTTATTATTGAAAACACCTTTCAATAAATTTATACAAGGATGAATTATGAATAAGTTTCAGCGTCGTAAATTAAACTCACTGTTTACCAGAAATAAAGCTTGGGCCGAAAAAATGACCCAGGAAGACCCTGGTTTTTTCGCTCATTTATCAAAACAACAAACTCCGGAGTATCTATGGATTGGTTGTTCTGATAGTCGAGTCCCTGCAAACCAGGTGGTTGATTTAAAACCAGGCGAAGTCTTTGTTCATCGCAACATTGCCAATGTAGTGGTACATTCTGACTTGAATTGCTTATCGGTTATTCAATATGCTGTTAATGTGCTTGAAGTAAAGCATATTATCGTCTGTGGCCATTATGGCTGCGGTGGAGTAAAAGCTGCTTTTGAAGACAGCGGGCAAGGCTTAATTGATAACTGGTTACACCATATTAAAGATGTTTATCGCTGGCATAAAGAAGAGATTGATGCCTTGCCAACAGAGCAACAACGAATCGACTTGTTATGTGAGAAAAATGTTATTGAGCAAGTCGCCAATGTTTGTCATAGCACTATTGTTCAACGTGCATGGCAAATGAATAAAGACCTGACCGTCCATGGCTGGATTTATTCAATTGAAAATGGACTTTTAAAGGCACTGGATGCTGAAGTAAGTGAAACAGATCAGCTCAAAAAAATACATGCATTAAAGGATAACTAAGGCCTCCTGCATTCAATCACTCGACTCATGTATAATTACCGCAATATTCCAGAATTTGTATTCTGGCACAGCGATTAATACATGAGTCAAAATGAACAATATTCCTTCACATTCTTCTAATTATGAGCACCTTTCTAAATTAAGAACTGCTCTTGCAATTTCACAAGGGATAAAGCTTCTTTCTACTCTTAGAAAAGAATCTGAAGCAACTGTTTCACATGACCAAGTCAAACGTGTTACCTATTTAACTGAATTATTTTCGCGTATTCATCGTGAAATGTTTCATGACTGGAAAAAACAAGCAACGGCTAATCACCGTCCTGGGGTTATGACTGATGGAAAAAAACGTATTCAGTTCCGTTTAACTATTGAACAACTTGTTTTAGATGCTGACTTAAATAATGATACCGCCATTTTCGACAGCAATGGTTTTATTATTAATACCGCTGATATTGCTGAAAGATTAGCCAATTTTTATCAGAAAATGCGTGAAATCAGACCCTTTTCTTATGGAAACAGAATCACACTCGATTTCTTTTTAACTGCATTAGGTAAGTTACCCGCCTTTAAAAGTGTTTATGAGCAAGGCATTGATTTTAGACGACTCGATACACTGGACACCAATGCTCTACATGATCTAGATAGCAATCTTCAATACATAACTATAGCCTTTGAAAATGCACTTAATCCATCTCGCTGTAGAAGTCTGAGGAATAAAGCCAATGACTATGGTATCTGGCCTGAAAATAAAGTCTTTATTTCAGGTGTTCCTTTTCTTTCTCATACCACGGAACAAGGTATTGTCTGCCTCGTTCTAGTTAATGGTGGTCTAGTCCCCCTTGATGCTATTGAAGATAAAATCTTTGAAGCAGGCAAACAATTTGCCGACAATCCAGTAAAAGCATCCACACAGATTATTGGTTACTTACCTGGAACTGAATATCTAAGGGTTAGCAACAAAACGGATATTGATGGCATCAGTATTAGCCCTGATGTAACGCCACCATTATTTTGTTTAGATATTAATATGCTCACCAGTTTACGCTCTCCTAGTCATACTGAACTTTTAGAACTGATCAAACAATGTGAAAGTGATGATAAATATGCTATTTTTGAGCTTGCTAACAATCTAGAATTAAAAAACAAACTCTTAAATGCCGCTAAAGGTGATGAACGTTTAATCCGCTCTGTTGAAATTGCTTACACGCGTTTAAGTATCATCAGCCAAAAACTAGACGATACCTTAGAATCTATTTTTCAAGGTAAAAAAACGGCCACACATCCCAAGCTATTTATGAGTATGGGAGGTGCTGGTGCCGGAAAAACAGCGGTTGAAGAAATTGCTGAAGCCTGTTGTGGCGATAACTTTGTCATAGCGTCTCTTGATGAGTTTAGAAAAATAAGTGATTTATACACGGTACTAACAGCCGCCAACCATCATAGTGATGATTATGTTTATGTTGAGCCATTTGCCAACCGCTTACGTCATATGGTCGCTCAACATGCTAAAAAAACACGGACCAATATATTATATGATGGCACCTCCATCCCCTATTCCCCCCGCTACTCAAACATTGTTAAGCAATTTAAAGCCTCTGGATTTCAAACCCAAGTTACAGCCGTAGATGCTTTTATCGTAAAACCTGAAGGACGCGAAGATGAGTTACTTCGTTCAGCTGTTATTTGTAGTGTTAAATCTCGTTATGAACAAACAGGAAGGGCCTTGCCTTGGGTTGTAACCGTTGATAAGCATATTAGAGCACCCCAAGAATTTCTTGCTGCTGTTGAAGACCAGAATTTAGAAAAGATTTCCCTATTTGCTAATGATGGTGAGAAAGATCGACATTATCTAGTTGCAGAAAGCTTTTTATTTACAGAGTTTGATATCCAAAAACTGCATCAATATCAACTAGCAGGAACATTAGCAGCTCATTTAAATAACATAATTAAAAACCATGATTATTCTGTATTAAGAAAGCTAGCAACAAGTACAAAAACTGATATTGATTTATTAATTGATAGAAACCCAGACTTTTCCGAAAGTAATGTGGCTTATCAAGTCTATAACAGCCGCTTTGGGAATCGCGTACTGGTTATTTATAATACTCGCAGGCTGATTGATTTTATTGAGAAAAGACAGTTAAACCCTAATGCTTCGGGGGAATCAGGTTTACTTCATAAACCTGAATCTTTAGCATTTGATGTTGATCCTTTAGCACCAAGGCCTTGGATAAAAAGATTACAAGGTTCCTCAACGCCAAAATCAATGGCCTCTGGCAGATAATACAAGAATTTCCTTTAACATACTCAACTTAGATTAAAATGACCTTGGTGGGTTTAATCTGTAGTTTTAACACACATTTTAATCAACCCTTTCTGGATAGACAGCGTCTACTTAATCTTTTGTGTTTAAATAATAAGTAACTAACTCCCTTACACCTTCATCTTCATCTTTTAGCCCCAAAACTAAAAAAGCATGACTAGCAGGTGTATTTTCTAAAGCGATAAAATTTAAAGCTTCCATCCTTAATTCTGGGTCTGGGTCACTAAAAAACACTTGCCCTAACACTGGAAGAAAATTTATTTCAGTGCTTGTCAAAGCATGAATAGCCTGATATCTAACATCACTGGATTGGTCGGCTAATGCATTTTCAATGATAGAGATAGCTTCTATTTCATGACTATTAGCTAAGGCTAGTACTGCCTCATTTCGTAGACTTACATCGGGTGATTTTTTTATAATGTAGTCCAACTTATGAAGTTCTTCTTTAGTAGGAAGTACAGAAACTTGCTGCATTATTGCGTAGAAATCTTCTTTTACTTCTTCTATTTCAGGATCTCTATGCATTGCCACTTCTGATGCCCGACTCCGAATAACATCATCTTCAGCATTTAATGAAAAATACTGCAATAAAGATAAACCCACACTGGAATTGCTTGCAGCTAAAACATTTAATGCCTGGAGCTTTAGTTCTTGTTCTTTTTCATTAAAAAGTACTTGTCCTAATAAATGTGCAGTATGATTTATATCCAATTCTGACAATGTTTCAATAACAAACGACCTTAGCAAAACACTTTCATCATTGAGAGCAAGTGCAATAACAGGAACCACATTCTTTCCCCCAATGAACCCCAATTGAGTAATTGCGTGTATACGCTCATCAACATCCTCACTGCTTAGCAAAATATGTTCAAATTCCTCTATATTTCCATCCTTACTATTTATCTCCATCTGCCTTGAAACTATACTTTTTTGATAAACAGTATTTTCAGTCGACCCATATAACTTATCGACTACTTTTTTATCATGCTCTTCTACCGTTTTTACAATATATAAATTATTATTGTATTGAGGCATAAATTGCTCAACAAAACCGAAATATTTACTTTGGGTAAATATAACAGTAATAATACTAATCAAAAAATATATAAAAAGTAACTTCATCTGACAATTGGGATGAGTATATGCATCATAATTATATTAAAGGTCTTGATGGGTTAAGAGGTTTAGCCGCTGTTGCTGTTTTTGCAACACATTACGATCAAATCATTTTTATAGACCAAACACTGGGCATTTTTGACCTTGGACAATTATTTGAAAACGGCAAATTTGCAGTATCCTTATTTTTCACCCTGAGTGGTTTTTTACTTAGCCAGCCCTATTGGGAATATTTACTTTATTCTGCACCTAAACCAGATATTAAGACATTTCTTATACATCGTCTACTAAGAATAATCCCTGCTTATTATCTCTGTTTAACTGCTCTGTTATTTGTACAACATGGATGGCACATCAACTTTAAAAATCCAGATATTTGGTTACATTACTTGTTTTTATTTAACTTTACTGAATTTTCAATTTTTAGTATCAATTCTGTTTTTTGGACAGTTGCGGTAGAAATGCAATTTTATTTTTTACTGCCTTTACTGTTTATTGTTTTACGCAGATTTATAAATCATGCAGGGTTGATTATGCTATTCATCATTTTAATAGCTTACGGCATACACTATTTTTTAACTCACATCATCAACCAACACATTATGTGGCCCTGGGATAATCATCTCACTTGGGTTCGTGTGCATGGTGCTGTTATAAGTCATTCAATACTTGCTCATCTTCCACACTTTGTAATGGGTATTTTTGCTGCATGGTTCATTAAAAAACAGCAAAATAAAGCTGGATATAAGCGATTAACTTATGAGCTTGTTTTTACTTTAGCCTGCTTGTTACTATTCATTATTTTAAGTACACCTGTATACGATGACATAACAATCCCATCTGGCCGTTATGGCTTCCCGGTTGCCTCAATGCTGATTACTTTAATTATCATATCAACACCACAGTCATTAGTAGCGGTCACTATTCTAGACAGTGTCTTACTTAGAATGTTAGGACAAATTTCATACGGTGTTTATCTCTATCATTTACCCGTATTAAATTACCTTGATAGCACACTGCAAAATACTGGATATGATACCGTCAAATATCCTTTCCTATTTGCTGCTTCCAGTTTTGTTATAACACTTGTTATTGCTTCCGTTTCTTATCGTTTTGTTGAACACCCTATTTTAAATAAGATACGACAAAATCAAATTTGGTCATAATTTTTTATATTTAGCTAAATGCGCTTCTATTTTAGGGTCAAGGTCTTTTTTCCAGCCGACAGGCATTATTTTCATAACTTGATTAAGTAATTCAGAAGCTGCAAACTGTTGTTCCTCACTAGCAGTCTGCACAGCAACTGATAACCATAGATATGCCTTAGCAAGATCTCGACCAGAAGGTCGCCCCGTTTCTTCATCAACCTGTGCCGTTAAATAAAGTTCCCCTGCTGCTAAATAAGCTGGTTGATAACCTTGACTTGCAGCTTTTTCAAACCAGTATCGCGCATCGAGTAAACTCGTCTCTTTTACAAGGTTTGCTCGAATCATTTTGCCTAAATAAAATTCGGCTTCTGCCAATTTTAAACTCGCCCCTTTTTCAAACCATAGCAAAGCAGCAGCTGAATCACGAATTGTTTCCTCGCCCTCAAACAACCAGCGCCCAAGTTGTATGATTGCAACTGGCGAACCTCTTTCTGCGGCCACCTGACATAACTGGATTGCTTTTTTCAGGTCTTTATCAACACCTGTACCAGACATTTCTAACTGTCCTAAAGAACAATATGAAATAAAAGAACCTAAATCCCCCGCTTTTTGATACCAAATAGCTGCTTTCGTATAGTCAGCAGGCTCTTTATTTAAACCTTTAGCTAAACATTCAGCATATTCATGCACTGCTGTTGGAATATCAGCTTCAGCGGCTTTTTTAAACCAGTGACATGCAGTAGCAGTATCAATAGATCGTCCTAGACCTTGTTTATATATGAGAGCCAAAGAAAACTGTGCCAAAGGATGTTGACTGTCCTTTTCTATACGAGTAAATAACTGAAAGGCTTTATCGTATTCTGTCGCAGATAAAGCATGCTGTGCTTTTTTTAAATCCCGACTGGTATTGGCTGATACAGGTAAACTAATACCATAAGCAAACACAATACAAAGATATAAGCGAAAGTATTTCATATGGAAATTATAATAAAAGCCAAAACTGGCAAGTGAAATCTATGATTAGGAAGAATTTGAGAATGGATTAAATAGTATCCCCGAAGAAAATCAAGGATGCTATTTAATCTTTACAGCATGTTTTAAATCAACACAACAAATTAGTTACGTGAAGGAAAGATCCCTACCGTTGCAATAATATAATTGATTCCTAAGAAAGGTTGTATATTAGTATGTGATTGGCCCCCGCCTGTGTATCCAGCAGAAACATCAACACTATCAACCACAACATCCACACTCACAGAGTCAGCATGCATAGCTACATCTGGTGCAGCAGTACTATATTGGTCAGTCCGTGATTTTTTAGCGTGACTATTTCCGCCTGGTGTTTCACTGTTTCCTCTCGCATCAGTCCCTTTTGCAATTGCTGTAGCAGTTGCTGTGGCAGTTGCTGTCATTACATGCGTATGTCTTGGCAACTGATTCGCTGCTAAAGTCACTCTTTCTACACCACCTCGCTCCCCTAATTTATATGCACTTAAACCAGGACCAGTACCTCCCCCTGCATGTATAGCTACACGACCTCTTAAATCAGGTAAAGCAAAAGTAGTACGGCCATCACCACCATAAGTTGTTCCTAATATAGAAAATAGCGCTGTATTACTGCTTATAGCTAGTAACTGTCCACTACAATAAGCAAAATTACGTGGTGCAAAGTTACCCCCAAACATTTTTATCTCACCAATAAATGGCTCAGATGCTGAAGCGGATGAACTCCAGATTAAACTACTGGAAAGGATGGTTGCTGTAGCTAAAGCAACGACTGAAGAACGAATTTTTTTAGTACTTATCATGATAACTCTCCAAAAATAATTGTTTTCTAGATTAACTCACGCTTTACCCACGCTGACGTGAATACCCCAACAATCCAAATAATCCTGTACCAAACAAAATAAGCGCGCCAGGAATAGGAACAACGGTTGGATCCTTAACAGAATCAACACTAATATCAAAAAAAGAATCAAATGCTGCAAGCCCAGAATCAGCAAAGTTCCCCCCTTCCAGAGTCCATATTAATTCAAAAATAACAGATTCTCCTGCACTCAACGATAAAGCAATAAGTTCAGTGTCGATTGTATCTAATGGGCCGCCAGTACTACCCGTTGCTTCACCTCCACTTTCATTGCCATTAAAGGTATCAGTCAGTATATGATTGAAGAATATTTCTGAACCATCCTGTTCTACAAAAAACTCAGAACTAACAAAAGCATCATTTCCAGAAGAGTTAATCATATTACTATGCTCAAGCCTTAAAACTATATCAAAACTGGAACTTGCTGAATTATTTGTAATAGTAAAGGTGTTATCGAAAGCTATCGCAAATTCATCATCAACACCTGTTACACTAGCTGAACCATCAAATCTAAAGCCATCGCCAGTATCCGTTAATGTACTATTCAATGGGTTAACACCAGTGTCTATGGAACCAGATATTATGCTTGTCGTAGTTGTCCCGCCTCCAACAGTATTAGTCATTGCTCCTGTGACAGCGCCAAAACCAAAATCTTCGTCAACAACATAAGTCGTTCCTCCAGTAATAGATATATTAGGATCAATTAAAGTCGCATTAACAACTTGACTTACAACAGGTACGACTAATGCCAGAAAAAAAGCCATTGTGTGAATTATTTTATATTTTTTCATAAGTTTCTTTGACCTCTTATGTCTTAAATTGATAAACAATACTAAACATAATTAACCATTTATGCATTTGAAATGAAATAACATTCCTTGATTATCAATGTGAATTTACTATTTAAGAACTTTACTTCTACAGATTAAAACTAGAACCGAGCATATATTTGAATGCTTAATAGATATGCTGGTTAACACTCTACTACTATATATTTTGTTTGTATAGTGTACTTAAGTATTATCAACTCAACGAATAGCAAGGGCACAGATTGTTATTATTGTAGAGTTTTAGACTGTAAAACCATAGAATTTGGAGTAAAAGAAAGAATAATTGAAATGGCCATCAGTGGGAGTGGGAGTGGGATCAATAAAAATACAATTATTAATACCTTAAAAATGGCGGGGAAGCTAACTAAAGTAAACTCTAAATTCCAAATATCTACAGCTCCTAGAAAGATAAATTTAGAATTTGTGGAGGACTCTGCTAAATGCAGCGTAGGTAACCAATCTAATCAATATTAGATTTGATATACCATTAAATATTTAACAAATTATGATTCTTACTTATATTTTTAAAGGGTTAAAGGCATTGCTTGACCCGGTGATAGCTACACGCTACAGCTATCACCGTTTTGCCATACTTTTAAATAGTTTAGGCTCTAGGTCTCATTTGAGGAAATAACAATACATCTTTAATAGAAGGCGCATCAGTAAACAGCATAACCAAACGGTCAATACCAATACCCTCACCTGCTGTTGGTGGCATACCGTGCTCTAATGCTACGATATAATCAGCATCAAAATGCATCGCTTCATCATCACCCGCTTCTTTTTCTTCTACTTGCTTTTGAAAGCGCTCTGCTTGGTCTTCCGCATCATTTAACTCGGTAAAACCATTAGCGATTTCACGTCCGCCTACAAAAAATTCAAAACGATCTGTAACATGTGGGTCATTATCATTACGTCTTGCTAAAGGAGAAACTTCAACAGGGTAAGCTGTAATAAACGTGGGGTTCATCAACTTACTTTCGACTGTTTTTTCAAATATTTCTATTTGAACTTTACCTAAGCCGTAGCCATCTTTTAGCGGAATATGTAATTCTTCTGCGACTTTAACAGCAGCTGCTCGGGTATTTAGGTTTTCAAGTGTTAAATCAGGGTTAAAATGTAAAATTGATTCAACCACTGTCATTCTGTCAAACGGCTTACCAAAATCATATTCATCATCTTGATATTTAACAACAGAAGAGCCCGTCACTTCTTCAGCAATACCTTTTAGCATCGCTTCAGTTAAATCCATTAAATCACCATATTCTGCATAAGCTTGATAAAACTCTAGCATGGTAAATTCTGGATTATGGCGTGTTGATAAACCTTCATTACGAAAGTTACGGTTAATTTCAAATACTCTTTCAAACCCACCAACGACCAAACGCTTTAAATATAGTTCAGGGGCAATACGTAAATATAAGCCCATATCTAAAGCATTATGATGCGTTTCAAATGGACGTGCAGTTGCTCCACCTGGAATGGCTTGCATCATTGGTGTTTCAACTTCTAGGAAATCTTTATCACCCAAAAACTTACGAATATAAGCCACAATTTGTGAACGGATCAAAAATGTCTTACGAGAATCATCACTCATAATTAAATCCAGATAACGCTGTCTGTATTTAATTTCTTGATCTGCTATACCATGAAATTTCTCTGGTAATGGACGTAATGCTTTAGTTAATAAACGAATATCATCAACTCTGACACTCAATTCACCCACTTTAGTTTTAAACAACTCACCTTCAGCACCAACAATATCGCCAATATCCCACTTTTTGAATTGCTCGTTATAAAACCCTTCTGGCAAGGTATCACGTGTGACATAAAGCTGTAATTTACCTGACATATCTTGAATATGACAGAAACTAGCTTTACCCATAATCCTACGGGTCATAATACGGCCAGCAACCTTAACTCTAATAGGCTGCTCGTCTAACTCTTCTTTAGTTTTTTCACCATATTCAGCTAATAATTCGCCACTGATAACATTACGACGAAAATCAGTTGGGAAAGCGATTCCATCATTTTCACGTAATGCTGTTAGTTTTGCACGGCGTTGTACAATTTGTTCTTGTTCGTCTTGTTGGTTTTCTGACATGTTGTTTTATAAATTTAAGTACAGAGGAGTTTATTAAGCTCACTTTGTTTATAGAGATTGTTGGGTTACGCTATCGCTAACCCAACCTACATTTATTAATATATTTTACAAGCCACTCTTTAAACTCGCTTCAATAAACTGATCTAAGTCACCATCTAAAACAGCTTGAGTGTTGCCTGTTTCTACATTGGTTCTTAAATCTTTAATTCTTGATTGATCTAATACATAAGATCTAATTTGGCTACCCCAGCCGATATCTGATTTAGTATCTTCCAGAGCTTGTGCCGATTCTGCACGTTTAGATAACTCTAGTTCATACAGTTTGCCTTTCAACTGTTTCATTGCTGTATCTCGGTTTTTATGCTGCGACCTATCATTTTGACACTGCACCACAATACCTGAAGGTTCGTGAGTAATACGAATAGCAGATTCTGTTTTATTAACGTGCTGGCCACCAGCACCACTGGCACGGTATGTATCTACTCGTAAATCAGCTGGATTTATTTCGATATCAATATCATCATCAATTTCTGGGTTTACAAAAACCGAAGCAAATGAGGTATGTCTTCTACTTCCTGAATCAAAAGGTGATTTTCTGACTAATCGGTGTACACCTGTTTCAGTTCTTAGCCAACCGTAGGCGTATTCACCTTCAAACTTGATTGTTGCACTTTTAATCCCTGCAACCTCGCCTTGTGATTCCTCAAGTAATTCGACCTTAAAACCTTTTGATTCGCCCCAACGCAAATACATTCTTTCAATCATTGAAGCCCAATCTTGTGCTTCTGTACCACCTGATCCTGATTGAATATCTAAGAAGGCATTATTAGCATCCATTTCACCTGAAAACATACGTCTAAATTCAAGTTCAGCAACTTGCTTTTCAAAACGTGCTAAGTCTTCAACAACGGTATCAACTGTTTCTTCATCTTCTTCTTCAACAGCCATTTCCAATAACTCTTCAGCATCGGTAAGACCACCTTCTAAATCATTAATAGTATTAACTATTATTTCTAGTTGACCCCGTTCTTTACCTAAAGCTTGAGCTCTTGCTTGATCACTCCAAACTTCTGGGTCTTCCAGTTCTCTTAAAACTTCTACAAGGCGCTCACTTTTAATGTCAAACTCTAAATAATCTCTAAGCGCAGCACCTCTTTTACTTAAATCAAGAATAGTGTTTTTTATGGGGTTAATTTCTTGCATAAATGATTATAGTAAGCAAATAAATAGTAACCGATAATTATAACAGAGCAACAATCAGTTTTTCTTAAATAGTGGTAAAACAAGATAAATTAATCCAGCCAATACAAATGGAATACTCAACATTTGCCCTGTAGACAGACCTAAAATATCTTCATAAGACGATTGCTTAGTTTTAACAAATTCTAGAAAAAATCGTGCAGTAAAAACGGTGACTAAAAAGGTAGTAAAGAAAACACCCTCTCTATCTTTTACATCTCTTTTTGTATACATAAACAAGAGTAATAAAAACACACAGAAATATGATATTGCTTCATATAATTGAACAGGATGCCTAGGCAATAAATCAACTTTTTGAAAAACCACAGCCCAAGGTACTGTTGTCACTTCACCAAAAATTTCTGAATTAAAAAAGTTGCCCGTTCTAATAAAGGCAGCCCCTAATGCAGAGACTATTGAAACTCTGTCTATAAACCAGACATAAGATTGCGCTACTTTTCGTTGATAGAAATACAGAGAAATCAATATCCCTAGCATGGCGCCATGACTCGCTAACCCTCCTTCCCATATTGCTAATATTTTAAAAGGATTACTAAAATAATATGAAGGGTCATAAAATAAACAGTGACCTAAGCGAGCGCCAACTATAATACCTATCGCCGCGTAAGTCAGTAAGTCATCAATTTCTTCTGTATTTTTAGCCTCACGAATATACATCCAGGTCATTAACATATAACTGGAAATAAAAGCTGAAGCAAACATTAAGCCATACCAGCGAATTTTTGCAAAACCTACCGAAATAGCAATAGGGTCAGCATTCCAAATAAAATAATCCATATTAATCCCAGCGTTGATCTCTGACCTGAACACGGCCATCAGTTATTTGAATAGGAAAGGTCTCTACATTTTCATAAGCAGGTGCACATTTAACTTCACCTGTTTTCACACAGAATCGAGCGCCATGTCTTGGGCAAATTATCTCATCACCTTCTAGCACTCCACTGGCTATTTCTGCACCATCATGGGTACAAACATCTTCAATAGCATAAAACTTACTATCTAATTTAAAAATAGCAACATCCGTTCCATCAACATCCACAATTATATTTTCGTTTTCCGCCAATGCATTCTCTGCACAAACATCAATCCAATCTGTCATTTTTTACCTTGGTATATTTATTTAGCATCTTTGGGATAGTGTTAAGTTAGGTTAAATTAACATGGGGCGCAGAGCTTTAGCCTGCTCAATTTAACACAGAAAGCAGACTAAAGAGACTGTGAAAGTATTCTGCTTTTGGCCTCCCCCTTTGGAAAAGGGGGATTGAGGGGGATTTTACAAAACAATAACTCATTGATACTAAATGAATTATTTTTGTAATAAAATCTCCCCCAGCCCCTCTTTTCCAAAGAGGGGAGTAAAAAGCCAATACTTTCACAGTCTCTAAAGATCTGCGCCCCAACATATTGTTTTTTATCACTTAAGATAAACATCATAGCGGAGCAGTTTACCACTAAAACTTTCATTGGGCTTTCCTGCTATGGGTTCCGCATAATCTGGACTTTTAACCACCACTCTTTTACTTGCCGTTTGAAAAGCCATTTCAAATAACTGCGTCCTATCTTCATCATTACCCAATAAATCGCGCAATATAGTCATCGACTTTTTAGGTAAAGCGGATTTTTTACGTTTAGGAGGGAACATCGGGTCAATATAAATACATTCTGGCTTTTTTTCTAGATTTAATAATACTTCGATGGCATTGCCAGAAATTAATTCAGGGACTTGAACATCTAGATTCACCACCCAATCCACTTCAGATAATCGCTTAAAACCATCTGCTAATAATTCAACCATAATGGGGGAACGTTCAATACAACGCAATTCATATCCCATTCGGAACATATGTAGGCTATCTTGCCCCCAGCCAGTCGTTGCATCCACGATAGTTTTAGTTTTTCTGCCTAAAGCCTGGGCTAAAGCGCCTTTTTTAGGGGCTGGCCATGATCGTTGCTCACCGGGGCGAGGTTCTATATCAACAGATAAGCCACCTTTTTTTAGTAAGTCTTTATCCAATAATTTTAAACGGCCATCACGCCAGGTTAAGAAAAAGTCTTCCGGGGTATTTTTATCAACCGATTGATAAATAGACACATGAAGTCTTTCTGCCAACTGAAAAGATGTTAGTTCTTCATCAAGCCCTTGGTAAAGTACGGCTAGCTTTCCTGCATAGAGTGCTGTTTTAATCAAAATTAATGCTGTTTAGCATGTAGATTTTGACCTGTAGACATTCCCCAGTGATGTACCTGATGATGTTTTCCATAAGCCATTAAACCAATATAATTTAATGCAATAATTTTTTGTACTTGCTCAGGCTTTTCTGTTGTTGTAGTCACAATAAATTGCTTGCCGTACCTTTCAACCTTCATATTCCAGCCTGTCTCGCGTTTTAAATATATTGGATGCTCTTTAAAAACTCGAACCAAGGTTTTTTCTGCCCTCGCCGTAGTACCTTGAATAGCTAATCTTAAGCCATTTATCAATGTCTTTTGTTTAAGAACTTCAACATTGACCGCCATATCATTCATATCTAATAAATGCTGTCTCAATGCTTCTATATCAACCTTTGCCCAGTCAGTATCAGGATTGTTATTTAACCTTACAATGACTTCTTGAATGGTCGCAAAAACATCATTTCCAGCTTGGGTAAGATTACTTTCAGTTGATTTAATCATTTGCTGGTGATGCATTGCTGAGTGTTCATTTTCAGCAACTACATGCGTTGAATATATTAAAAATAATATAAAAATTTTAACTGTCCTACTGATAAGTTTCTCCAATAATTTTTTATACTAGTACAATTTGAATAGGAATCACTCTGTAGAAATAGAATTCTCTTCATTCTTTAAAACCGCATCTAGAGTATGCCAAGCTAATGTTGCACGTTTTCACCCTTGCTGGATATTCTCTTACACCCGCTAATACACCTAATTTGCCAATGACTTCTTGGTCAACACTGTCTTCTTTACCCGTGGTCATTTCATGGAATTGTTTAAATAAAGCTTCGGCTTCAATCAAAGGGGTCAGATACTGTCTTAAAAATCTATTTTAAACACTTTCGACCGCCTATCTCCACCTCTTGGTTTAGCCTGATTTTGTCTAGCATTAACAGCCCAACCTTATCCTTAAAACAATCACTCCCAATAACCCAAGCTTTGTTGGTTGCTTCTCGTATATATTCCATATCAGCTTTAGAAACAAGCAGATCAAATAATCCTAAATAATGTAATTGGCAATCAACCTTACTATACCCAGTGAACTATAAACAACATGGGGAGCTTATCAACATACCCTCCCTAAAACGTTATAATGACAACTTGACCAAGAATAATCAGCAGGCCTATCAACCACCCTCGCTCTAACTGGATTTAACTCAAGATACCGACTGTATGTTAACGTTACCTTTCACTATCAAGTAAAGTGCCTTATAACGCCTCTCTCATAAAGTACCTTTGCGTTGATATTTATTATTAATAATATTGTACATAATACCGACCAATATACTGCATCACTTTACTAATTCCACCCTCTAAATATGTCGTTGAACATGCTTCATCATTAAAACATAAGCATGGACTTTACAATCATATTTTTTACAAGCATCACCCATTTTTGTAAGTAATATTGATTAACCCTCATCCGATACAAAAATAATATCGCGATTATTTTCACGCTGAATCACATGCTGTGGCGACCCTAAAAGGGTAAATCGTGAAAGCCTTGCCATTCTTTACCAACTGAGTACTGAGTTTAGTTTCTTAAAATTGTAATATAACAGATAAAACCTAATCGACCGAGTCTGTCTGACCCTTGTTTGGGTTACAAACGCAGGTAGTAACAAAAGTTGTAAAATAAAACCAAAAGTCTAAAATAGAAACTTATCTACATCTCTTAAAGGATTTAAAATGGCTAGTCTCGATTAATACCTTTGATTTTGCCCCCCCCATCCTCCGATAAAACAGTCAATATTTTTACACTCCAATCAATCAAGTCTAACCCCATTGATAGACCCTATTGATATTATAATTTTGAAAAAATGACATAATTCTGCTTTTAGCCTCTCCCATTGAAAAAGGAGAATTGGGGCGGCGGATAATCAATGAATTCAATTATCAACCTATGGTTTGTACATAGCTATGATATTTAATTAAAAATTAAACCACGTCCTGAGGACGTGGAGTTGGTCGAAAGGCTCCGCCTGAAGACAAATTAGAACTACTCATGCATCCTAGTCTTGTTGTCGCCACAACAAAAACTAGGAGAAAAAACATGA
>Ga0209826_1000633_pt1 | contig 25054 bp, 21 predicted proteins | sample GOMGulsemesocosm_5_FD_184637 | JGI IMG/M metagenome (GOLD analysis project Ga0209826, IMG submission 184637) | Methane-oxidizing microbial communities from mesocosms in the Gulf of Mexico - GOM15C Gulf of Mexico (SPAdes) (version 2) | ecosystem: Environmental > Aquatic > Marine > Cold seeps... | reverse complement strand
TATTCATATTATGGAGCAATATCTTACCTATAGCGTTAACGGCAAAGTACAAGATCGTTTTGCCGAGGGATTATTACTCACCTTAATTGAAGAAGGTCCTAAAGCTTTACTTGCACAAAGCAAAGAAGACTTGGCAGTTCGCGCCAATATTATGTGGTCAGCCACCATGGCATTAAACGGGCTTATTGGCGCGGGTGTGCCGCAAGATTGGTCAACGCACATGATTGGACATGAATTAACCGGCGGTTTTGGTATTGATCATGCGAGAACCTTATCTATTATTCTGCCAGCCGTGATGAAAGTGAAACGTAATGAAAAACATGAAAAATTACTTCAGTTTGCAGAGCGTGTTTGGCAGTTAACAGACCAAGATGAAGCGGTTAAAATTAGCAAAGCAATAGCGTTAACAGAGGACTTTTTTCAGCGTATGAACGTGCCAATACGATTATCTGAGGTGGGGATAACCAAAAACGATATTGATGGTATTTTACAAAAGCTAGAGCTGCATGGCATGACTCAGCTTGGTGAGCATAAAGATATTACCTTAGAGGTAAGTCAACAAATATTAGAGCTAGCACTTTAGCTAAAAAGCCTCCAGTAAAGCTGGAGGCTTTTTTATTGTATGACTGAGTAGGATTATTTTAAACATTAACGGTTTAATTTGTTGAAAAAGTGTTTTATTAACTGATAAAAGCGGGTGATATGAATCGGCTTTTCACCATGAAATCGATGTACCATGTAAAAGGGCCATTTTTTGCCTTGAAATTCAGGTAAAATTCTAACCAGTTCATTATTTGCTAAATCAGATTGAATAACAAACTCAGGTAATAATGCAATTCCCATATCCTGTAAAGTAAATGCCAGTACGCTAGGTAAGGTATTCGCTTGAGCAAAATAGTGTAATGGCACCGACTGTTTATCTGCATTGTGGTTATTTTTAAATAGCTCTAAGGTGTTTTTTTGCCAAGGCGCTGCGATGACTTGATGATTTTGTAGGTCAGCTATCGTTGACAGTTTTTGATGTTTTTTAAGGTAAGCCGAACTTGCGCAAAAAACCTCAGTAGCACTACCAATGGGCAAGGCACGATAATTACTGTCTTTTAACTCTCCCGCATATATCGACACATCAAGATTATTCTCGATAAGATCAAGTGGCTGATCCGTAACCTGTAAATCTATTTTTAGTCGTGGAAATTCTAAACAAAGTTGCTTAAGCGCAGGCATAACAATATTTTTTTCAAAAGCATGGGGAATGGTTAGTGCAAATATGCCCGATGGTATTTCTTTACTTAAGGTTAACTCATCATAAGCGAGCTCTACTTGATCGCGTAGCAGTTCGCAGCGGCTCAGTAATTTTTCTCCGGCGGCAGTTAATGACATGCCTCGGGTATGCCGTGACAAAAGCTGCTGACCAATAGTTTCTTCAAGGCGTTTAATATGCTGACTAACCGCAGATTTACTCATGGCCAACTTTTTAGCGGCTAAAGTAAACGATTGCTTATTGGCAACTTCAGCAAAAATAAGCAGCGAAGAAAGTCTTTTTACATTGTTCATATTTCAAAACAATCAGTTTAATTAATGGTTATTGTTAAATAATTAGTTAATTCCTATGATGTGTCAACTTAAATAAAATCAGGAATTAACACTATGACAGCATTAATCATCGTAGACCTAACACCTACCAACAAAGATAAGCTGGCCGCATACAGTGCTGAAGCCGCTAAAACTCTGATTACTTACCATGGTGAGTTCTTATCAAAAGGGCCTATTGTGTCATTACATGGCAAGTCGGCTTTTACTACTAAAGTTATTATTCAGTTTCCAAGTTCAGAAGATGCTTTAAATTGGTATAACAGTGACGAGTATCAAGCCATTATTCCAATTCGTGATGCAGGTATGGAAAGCCAATTTCATTTAATTGCTCAGTAAATAGCAAAATAAGGGCTTTACTAGGCGTAATGCAAGAAAATACCTTCCTCAAACTCAGCTGGTGAAAAAACAATCATAAAAATTCAATATTAGGTAGGGGACGCGCGTTTAATACTGTATAATGCGCGACCTTATTATTTGAGTGTGTTGCTTAGTTAATTCAATTGGTATAACAAGCCGTCATTCAAAAGCTATTAGCAAAACCTAGGAATATCTTTTTGATTACTACATCGAACATTACAATGCAATTTGGCGCTGAGCCTTTATTTGAAAACATCTCGGCTAAATTTGGCAATGGTAACCGTTATGGCCTGATTGGTGCTAATGGTTGTGGCAAGTCTACTTTCATGAAAATACTTAGTGGTGAGCTAGCGCCAAGCTCAGGCAATGTATCGGTGAGTACAGGCAATAAAGTGAGTACCTTGGGTCAAGACCAGTTTGCCTTTGAGAAATTCAGTGTTATTGATACTGTGATCATGGGTGATATGGCGTTATGGAAAGTAAAGCAAGAAAGAGATGCCATATACGCCCAAGCTGAAATGAGTGAAGCTGACGGCATGCGTGTTGGCGACCTTGAAAGCGAATTTGCTGAAATGGACGGTTACACCGCTGAAAGTCGTGCCGGTGAAATTTTATTAGAAGCCGGTATTGATGAGTCAATGCATTTTGGTTCAATGCAACAAGTTGCGCCCGGTTGGAAATTACGTGTGCTACTTGCCCAAGCACTGTTTGCAAATCCTGATATATTATTACTCGATGAGCCCACCAACAACTTGGATATTCATACCATTAGTTGGTTAGAAGGCGAATTAAATAAACGTAAATGCACCATGATCATCATTTCGCATGATAGACATTTCCTTAATTCTGTATGTACTCACATGGCTGATATTGATTACGGTGAATTACGTGTTTATCCGGGTAATTATGAGTTTTTCTTAGAACAGTCAAGTTTATTACGCGAACAGTTATTGTCGGGTAATGTTAAAAAAGCTGAAGAAATTGCCGAACTACAAGATTTTGTGAACCGTTTTGGTGCCAATGCTTCAAAAGCGAAGCAAGCAAGCTCTCGCGCTAAAAAAATGGATAAAATTAAACTGGATGATGTGAAGTCATCAAGTCGTATTACTCCTAAAATCGCTTTTGCTCCCGGTAAAAAAATGCACCGTCAAGCGTTAGAACTTGAAAATGTTGGTCATGGTTTTGATGGCAAAGTGTTATTTGAAAAGGGTGATTTATTGCTAAAAGCGGGTGCTAAATTAGCGATTATTGGCGAAAACGGTGTCGGTAAAACCACCTTGTTACGCTGTTTAATGAGCGAGTTAACACACAACGAAGGCGTGGTTAAATGGTCTGAAAATGCTTCAGTAGGATATTGTCCACAAGATAGCGGTGCACTTTTTGATAATGACTTAACGTTAATGGACTGGATGTCACAATGGCGTAGACCGTGTCATAACGATTTAAGTGTTCGTGGCATGTTAGGCCGTTTATTGTTTACTGATGATGACGCTAACAAAAAAGCCCGTAACTGCTCTGGTGGTGAGAAAAACCGTTTATTATTTGGTAAATTGATGATGGCCGATATCAACGTATTGATCATGGATGAACCCACTAACCACATGGACATAGAAGCTATTGATGCCTTAAATAATGCCTTAAAAGCCTTTGAAGGCACATTAATTTTTGTCAGTCATGACCGTGAGTTTGTTTCAAGCTTGGCGACACGCATTATCGATATTAAAGATAAAAAATTAGTGAGTTTTGAAGGTTCGTTAGATGAATATTTAACGAGTGAACTCAATACTTCAGACAAAAATAATCAGAAGAAAGTTGCATAATAAATATTGCTCATTTACTTGTTACTGAGCACTTATGACTGAACACTTATTACTGAACACTTATTACTGAACACTAAGGTCACGCCATGATAAATAATGATATTCTTCGCCGTATTAGTGCGATTTTTGATTTTAATGATGAAAAAATACAAGCAGTATTTGCTTTAAATCAATGTGATATTAACGCTGAAAAATTAGCTGATATTTTTAAAGAAAAGAACGACCCTGCTTATAAAGAATTGCTTGACGTTGAGTTGGCGAGTTTTTTAAATGGCTTGATCATTGATAAAAGAGGGCAAAAAGAGGGTCCTCAGCATCAAGCTGAACAGGTGTTAAACAATAACCTTATCTTTAATAAAGTTAAAATAGCACTCGCTTTAAAAGCGGATGAGGTTATTTCTATACTTGAATTAGCCGATTTAAGCTTAAGTAAGTATGAATTAAGCGCACTTTTTAGAAATATCAATAATAAACATTATCGAGAATGTACTGATGATGTTTTGTCGACGTTTTTAAAGGGCTTGAAAGTAAAATTTCAAGGCTAGTGTTTAAGGCTTATGTTTAAAGTTAGTGTTTAAGGCTGATATTTAAAAGGCCATTGTTAAAGGTATTGTAATGTCGTTTTCTTCTCTTGGCTTGTCTAAAACCATTACCAGTGTGGTAACTGAGTTGGGATATAGCGCGCCTACGCCGATTCAAAAACAAGCTATTCCGGTAATTTTAGCCGCTAAAAACTTAATTGCCGCGGCGCAAACAGGCACAGGAAAAACCGCTAGTTTTGTGTTGCCATTATTGGAGCAGCTAGAGCAGCTCAAAGATACTGACAATAACAAGCACAAACTGCGTGGCAAACGTATTCGAGCCTTGATCCTCACGCCAACGCGAGAGCTTGCGGTGCAAGTGGAAGCGAGCATCGCCAAGTACAGTAAAAACCTCAAAATAACGTCCATGGCAATGTATGGTGGCGTAGATTCTGCGCCGCAAAAACAAGCCTTGATATGGGGCGTAGATATTCTGGTTGCCACACCCGGCAGGCTATTAGACATGGCGCATCAACGGGCGTTGCACTTTGATGAATTAACTACGCTGGTTTTGGATGAAGCCGATAGAATGCTTGATATGGGCTTTATTGATGATATTAACAAAATCATTGAACGCTTACCTGAGCAGCGTCAAAACTTATTGTTTTCAGCCACCATCTCTGATGAGGTGAGTGCTTTAGCCAAAAGAACAATAAATAATGCTGTAGAAATATCAATTGCCCACAACAATGCTTCAAAGCCAAAAATTGCTCAGTGGTTAGTCACGGTAGATAAAAGCAATAAATCTGCTTTGCTGAGTCATTTAATTAATGAGCAACAGTGGCAGCAAGCACTTATTTTTATCGAAACCAAACATGGCGCGGCTAAATTGGTGAGTCAGTTAGAAAAACGTGGCATTAACGCTGAGTCGCTGCACGGCGGTAGAACGCAAGTGGTTAGAGAGCAAATTTTGGCAGACTTTAAGTCAGGAAAAATCACTATGCTAGTGGCTACCGGCATTGCTGCACGTGGCCTTGATATTGATGATCTTGCTCGAGTGGTTAATTATGATTTACCCGCGCAAGCCGATGAATATATACATAGAATCGGCCGTACTGGCCGAGCGGGCGCTAGTGGTGAAGCAATATCGTTGGTGTCTAAAGACAACTTTAGAGAGCTTTGCGCTATTGAAAGCCGCTTAGGGCATATTATTGCTAGAAAAGAATTTGATGCTTTTCCAGTGAAAAAAGCAGTCCCTGTTTCAATATTAAACTACGTTCCTAAAAATAAAAGTGTGCCTAAGAATAGAACTGTGACTAAGTATAAAAGCCGTTAATATTTTTTGTCGAGCGGCCTTTGCCTATATGTAGGATGTAGGTACTCAGGTTTTGTTTGGTACTAAAAATCTGAACCGCGATTTCTAACTTCAAATCTAACTTTAACTGCAAAAGTTAATATGACCGCTTAATTAAAAAAATAACGGATTAATCTCAAAGTTAAGACAATAAAAAAGCACCCGTATCAATGGTGCTTTATGCTTTACTTATTCATGTAACTTTTTCAAATTACTTACTTCAAGTAATTTATTCAAACAATAAACAGCTTAGATTACTGTTTTTTATTCACTAATAAAGAGCGACGTGATGCTAAACCCATAATACCTAATGCGAAGATGGCAAGGGTAGAAGGTTCAGGTACGGCATTTACAGATTGTGTTGCAAACGTTACTTTATCAAATAAACCATATTGAGTTGACTTTGTGTAATTTACAACATTAAAACCTTGGGAGTCAGTTGATGCTATACCAAAGAAACCACCTGTTAATGTTTGCTGACTTACATATCCGTTCAATGTCACTTGTGTCTGTAAACCACTTGTGGCGCTATTATATGAGCCAAAATCAAAGCCAAAAGCAAAAATATTTTCATCAAATGTAAATGCGCCATTATCGTAAGTCCAAATATAATTGTCATCATAACTCATGCCTTGTGATGACATATCACCACATCCTGAGGTGACACAACCGTAATCACTCATATCCCAATTATACCCAGAACGAATGCCTCCAGTGTTATGTGATTGACTTACATCCAACATGTCATCTAGAACTGAAACACTAATATAAGCCTCATAAGTAGCTCTGTCGGTGAATGTTATTATTCCAGCATTAGCCAAACCACTTACAGATAAAACCAAACCAGCAGCAGCGGCTTTTAACATTTTTATATTCATCGTATTTCCCTTGGTATACATTCCTTGAAAATAGAAAGGTATTTTTCGTTATTGTTGTTTCATCTTAAGCAATAATTACACCAAAAAAATAAAGTCTTTGTTTTCAAGGTGATAACCAGGGGTGAAGGGGTTTAAATTCAAGGAGTGTAAAGTAAGTGGACACTTGAATCATCATAACTTATTGCTTTGTTTATATTTATTTAACTAACTAGTTGTTCTAATTATTAAATTTGTTAATACTGAATATCTTCAACGAAATGGATAATAAACAGCTTCTCCTGACAGCGTTGTGTCAGTAGCAATAAAAAAAATATTAAAAATCAAAAAATAATGGATAATAGGAAAAAAATTAGTTGATAAAACTATACCTAATAAAACTATACCTAATAAAACTATACCTAATAAAACTATACCTAAGGAAAATTATGTTTAGCACCTTAAAGATTATAGTTATAAGTTTAGCCTTGTTGTTATCGAACGTGGCTTTTGCAAAAGCCCTTAGTGATAATCCAGCAAGTATTACTGAACTTACTATCGTCTCTCATGGGCAGCGTATGTCAGGGCTTGCTTATTTAGCCGCAGGCGAAGGTCCGCATCCCACTGTGTTGCTATTGCACGGTTACCCAGGCAATGAGAAAAATTTGGATGTGGCGCAAGCTTTACGTAGCAAAGGATGGAATGTGGTGTTTTTTCATTACCGAGGTGCTTGGGGTAGCGAAGGAGAGTTTTCTTTTCGCAATGCAGAGCAAGATGTTCAAGCGGTGTTGAACTACCTTAATGATGAAAAAAACGCCTTGAAATTACGTATCGATAGAAAGCAAATATCAGTAGTAGGGCACAGTATGGGAGGACACATGGCTATTGCGGGTATTCTTGATAATCCTTTGGTTAAATGTGCGGTTGCTTATGATGGTGCCAACTTAGGTGCCAACTTAGGTGCCAACAACAGCGGCTTTATTAACGATCCTAAAACGGCGAAATTATGGAAAGAATATAGTGATAGTTTATTTATGCTAAAAGGCTGGTCTGGGGCAAAAGCTCAGATTGAAACTAAAAAATACGGCGTAGCATTTAACTTAGTTAATCGTGTTAATAATATTAATGGCCGGCCAGTGTTGTTTATACCCGCTAATACCTGGGTGATCCCGATGGAGCTGCATATCACCCCTTTGGTATCAGCGCTAAAAGCGACAAAAAACAGTCAGGTTTTCTATAAAGTTATTGAAGATGATCATAGTTTTTCTTCATCTAGGGCGGAACTGATTGACACGACGGTTTCATTTTTAAATAGCCATTGTAAAATATAGTTTATTCAGTTTTTACTGCGGCTTTTGGCTTACTGGCTCCCACCATAATCATTGCTGTTTTAGGTGTAAATATTGAGCCTTTATTATCAATAAACTTAAAAGGGATCGAGATATTTCTAAGACCTGCATTTTTAATGATTGAAAAGTGCAGGTGAGGGCCGGTAGAAAATCCTGATGAACCTGAGCGAGCTAATCGCTCACCAAGTGCCACTTTATCCCCTTCTTTTACTATTGCTGTGTCCATTAAAATATGGGCATAAAGTGAAAATGTACCATCATCATGCAGTATTTTAATGCCATTGGCTTTATCGAGAAAGTAACGAGTAGTACCGCTCATGTGGTAATCCTCTTTAACCCAAACCACGGTACCTGATCGTACCGCGTTCAAATAGGGTAATATAAAACCCTCGAAGTTAATTAGTCTATTTGTTTTAACTCTGCCTTATATTGATGACTGCTATGAACATAATGGGCAGCGCCTGCTGCGAGCATTTCCTTGGTTTTTTCATCGAGTTGTTTAACCACTTTTGCTGGCGAGCCTAAGACTAAGCTACCGTCAGGAATGTCCATATTTTCTGTCACCAATGCATTGGCACCCACTAAACAGTTTTTGCCGATTTTGGCACCATTTAACACCACGGCATTTATACCAATTAAGCTGCCTGCACCAATAGAGCAGCCATGTAACATGGCTTTATGACCAACCGTGACATTTTCAGCAACCGTGATGGGAAAGCCTTCATCAACATGTAAAACACTGCCGTCTTGAATATTTGAGTTTTTTCCTATTTTGACTTGCGCTAAATCGGCTCTGATCACGACATTAAACCAAATACTGGCATTGTCAGCTAACTCTACATTGCCGATGACACAGGCGTTTGGTGCGATAAAGCAGCTTTCTGGAATATTTGGAGAAAGTTTACCTAACTGATAGAGCATGTTTAGTACCTTAATGTTTATTTATTACATTGATTTAATTGGTTTAATTGGTTTGATGTCGCGAATTATAAATTATATTTATTCACTTTTTAACGGTAAGACTAACGAAAAAACACTGCCTTTATTTATTTCACTTTTCACCTGTACCGACCCTTTGTGGGCTAAGGCAATATGTTTGACAATAGATAAACCTAACCCTGTACCACCTAATTTTCTACTACGGGCTTTATCTACCCGATAAAAGCGTTCAAATAACCGTGATAAATGCTCTTCTGGAATACCATTACCTTTATCTTCAACACTTATTTCAATGTTATGATTTTGCTTTATAACAGTTATTTTTATTTCACTGTCGCCATTACTGTATTTAATCGCATTGTTTAGCAGGTTGATAAGAGCTTGTTCAATTAATGAGGAGTTATGCTTAAATGTTATGTCTTCGGCGTTATTTAATATAATGTCGATGTTTCTTTTTAACGCTTTGTCTTTACAAAGAAAGATAGCGTTACTTAATGCTAAAGTAATTGACTCATCTACAAAATCAAGTTCATCAATTTCTGTTTCCGTTTCTTTTTCTATTTTAGATAAGGTTAATAAGTTTTCAATAATGCTTTCTAAACGAATAGAATGTGTATGGATAACATCAATGAAATAAGCCCTTTTTTCTTGGACTAAATCAGGGAATTCTATCAACGTTTCAGACAAGCCCTGAATAGCGGTAAGAGGCGTTCTAAGCTCGTGCGATACATTAGCAACAAATTCTTTTCTTTGTAATTCAAATTCTTTTAGTTTGGTAATGTCATTAAATACGACTAGGGTGCCACATTTGTTTTTATGTATATCAAGTAAAGGCGCTGATTGGGCAAATAAAACTTGTTCAACGTCGTTATGAATAATGATTTCTTGCCCTAAAGGCGTGTCTTGTTGTAGGGCAAATAAAATAAGTTTATGTAATTCAACATTATCTATAACGCTTTCTAGTTTAATACCTTCAATGTTTTGTTCTGAAATTTTTAAAATATTATAGGCGGCTTGATTGATGCGAATAATGTTCTCGTTACTATCAACGGCAATAACGCCTTCAACCATGCTAGAAAATACGGCTTCTTGCTCGTTTCTCTGGTTAAGAATGATTTCAATGCGTTGATTTAATTGAATGGCAATTTCGTTAAATGCTTGGCCTAATTGTTCAGATTCAAGCGAGTCGTTTGAGCTTAATTGCACGCGGCTGGAAAAGTCGCCTTTGGCTAATCGTTGCGCTTGTACTTTTATTATTTCTAGGGGTCTAACTAACGCTTTTGACATCCACCAGCTAGCAAATGCGGTAATTATAATGAGAATAAAAAAGCCTAACGATACTTTATAATAAATACTCCATAAAGCATTGCGCAGCGTATCTAAAGGAGTAGACGTTCTCATTATGCCAATCATTTTGTTTTGTGCGATGATAGGCATAGCAAAATACATTGAGTCAATTGCTAGTGTGTGACCATACCTTATTGACAAACCTTTTCCGTAACGTGTTGCCTGTTCAATTTCAGGGCGATTTTTGTGATTATCCATGGTGGTTGGATCTTTTTTAGTATCGCCAATAATTTTTCCTGAAGGTAAAATTATAGTAATTCGTGTTGATGAATCGTCGCCGAGTTGTTGAGACTTTTTTTGAATTTCTTGATAATTTTGAGTTTGAATAAGCCGAGAAAACTCAGGCGTTAAAATTTTTGCTCTTATTTCTAAGTCAACAGCACGTTCTTGATAATAGAATGACTTAAATGACCAAAGAGCAATCATTACAATGGCGAGCAATGAGATAAATGAAATAATTAAAAAGGAGGGATATAACTTCCAAAAAAGAGTTTTGCGTTTTATGTTCATTTTATATTCGTTCTACATTCGTTAATGGCTGTTCGTTGTTATTGATGAGTAAGTTTTTTGCCTGCTAAATATCATTTATTTCAGGTTTATTCTTTGGACAATAAAACTATTTTCATATAATTTTCATTATAATACAACGTTATTATGGTGATGTTAGGTATAAGGTGGTTATGATCGCTGCCACAAAAGCTTATTGCGGCTTAATTTAAATATAGAGTTTAAATATAGAGTAAACCTGATTGGGGTTTAGCGTTATACCATTTGGATTAATTAAGGGGACAGAATTCAATGAGAATAAATTTTCAAGAACAAGGCGCTTGATTGAGCAATAGCGGGTTATTAGGATTGAAAGCAACGACGTTATTGGATATTTAGGCCATGTGAAAATGATCACTTAGTTAGTCAATTGGTATTAATAGTAATATGGCCAGTCAATTGGAAGCACAGTAGTTGTTCAGCTGCTTGTTGAAACGAGGGGCAAGCTATTCTTTATTAATACCTTAAGCTAAGACAAGGTAACCCTCAGCAATGAGCCATATCATTAATTTTTTGCCCCATTTCCGTTTTTAAATGGCTAAAGGCGAGTTCTAAATCATTTATATTGTTATTTACGGTGTCAATTTTACCCGCTTTGCTGGCGAGTTCTATTTCAAGAGCTAAAGCACTTAAGGCTAAGCCACCAACATTGGCGGAAGCACCTTTTATTTTATGAGCTATGGCTTCAACTTGTTCAATATTGTTTTGGGTAATGTTTATTTTTATATCGTTAATTTGTTCGACCAAGTCTTGGCAAAACATTTCAGCGACTGATCTCATTAAATCCGGTTTGTGCATAAGCCGCTTGGCCATATCGTCGTAATCGAAAATTAATATATCGCTAGTTGTCTTTGTTACCGTGTTAGCTAGGCTTGTTGTCACTGTTTTTTTGGGGTTAGTGTTAGGTAGCCATTGCTTTAACATTGCCTGTACTTTGACGGGATTCACTGGCTTTGCTAGGTAATCGTCCATACCTGCGTCTAGACATTTTTGTTTGTCGCCAGCCATGGCATTAGCGGTCATGGCAATGATAGGGATTAGAGGATTCTCTAAGCCCGTTTGGGGATCTCTTATTTTAGCGGTTGCCGTATAACCATCCATAACAGGCATTTGGCAATCCATAAACACTAAGTCGTGTACATTACCACGTTTTAGTGCTGAGATTGCTTCTTCACCATTGGCTGCTAAATCGACGGTTAACCCCAACGCTTTTAGCAAACCTTCTATCACTAGTTGATTAGTGGCATTATCTTCTACCACCAATAAATGCCCCTTAAATTGCGCATGCTCTTTAGCGGAATGACGAGTAATCAATTGTGGGGATTTTTCTTTAAGCCCTGAAACCATCAAGAGAATATCGAATAATTCAGACTGTTGGATAGGTTTGCTAAGGTAGCCATGAAAACCTGCTGCTTTTACTTTAGCGCCATCACCGCTCTGTGCATGTGATGACACCATGATCATTTTTATACCTTTAAGTTGAGCGTCTTCTTGTATACGCTGACATAACTCAATACCATCCATTTCGGGCATGTGCATATCTAAAATGGCAATGGTGTAAGGACTATTGTGCTGAGCCGCCTGTGCTAATTCTACCAAAGCCGTTTTCGCGTTAGTGGTAACTGAATGTGGAATAGCCCATATTTTGTGAAGTTGGTGCATCAACATTCGATTGGTTTCATTATCATCTACGATGAGTATTTTTTCGTTTTGAATATCAGTGTTATACGTTGGCGCTTCATTAACCGCTTTTGCATTAGCTAGTGTTAGGGTAAACCAAAAAGTAGTACCGTTAGCTACTTCGCTATCTATACCTATTTCTCCTTGCATCAATTCAACCAATTTTTTACAGATAGATAACCCCAAACCAGTACCACCATATTTACGAGTGGTGGAGCTATCTGCTTGAGAAAACTGGGTAAACAAGTGCTGTTGCTGCGACTCACTTATGCCAATACCGGTATCTTTAACGTCAAAACGAAGCACTTTTTGATGTGCTGTTTGCTCAATAACTTGCACATAAACAGCCACTTCGCCTTGTTCGGTAAATTTAATGGCATTACCAATTAAATTGGTTAGAATTTGTCTAATGCGACCTGGATCTGCTTTAACCCACTGTTTTATTAATGGGTTTGCCGGACATATCAATTGTAATCCTTTAGCTTCGGCTTGAAAGTTCATGGTAGCGCCAAGATCTTCAAGCATATTGCCCAAATCGAAGGGAATTAATTCAAGCTCGAGCTTACCCGCTTCCACTTTAGAAAAGTCTAAAATATCGTTGATAATAGCCAGTAAACTTACTGCCGATGATTTGACTGTTTTGGCAAGTTTGAGTTGCTCTGTATTTAGCTCAGAAGCCAATAATAAGTTGTTCATGCCAATGACACCATTCATTGGCGTGCGTATTTCATGGCTCATGTTGGCAAGAAAATCAGCCTTTGAAACACTGGCAACTTCTGCTTGCTCTTTAGCTAAGGCAAGTTGTACTAGGTTTTCTTTTTGTTCACTAATATCGGTACGAATTGAGGTGTAACCGATAAGTTGATTTTTTTCATCATAATTGGGCACTATGGTGGTATCAACCCAATAGTAATGACCTTCTTTAGCGCGATTACGCACTTGATCATGCCAGACTTTACCCTGTGAAACGGACAAGTACATGTCTTGCCAATAACTTTTGGGCTGGTTGTTGGAGTTAAGCAAGTTATGATTTTTGCCAAGTAACTCTGCTTCGCTATAGCCGCTGATTTCAATAAACTTGTCATTAACAAAGGTGATAATGCCTTTTAAATTGGTTATTGAAACCAGTGAATGTTGATCTAGTGCAAATTTTGCCGACTCTGCTTGTTCTTTAGCTAAAGCAAGTTGTACTAAATTGTCTTTTTGCTCACTAATATCGGTACGAATAGAGGTGTAACCGATAAGCTTATTGTTCTCATTATAATTAGGTACTATGGTGGTATCAACCCAATAGTAATGACCGTCTTTAGCACGATTACGCACTTGGTCATGCCATGTTTCTCCTTGTGAAACGGTCAAATACATGTTTTGCCAATAGCTTTTGGGGTGATTATTGGAATTAAGCAGATTGTGATTTTTACCAAGCAATTCAGCTTCGTTATAACCACTCACTTTTATGAACTTGTCGTTAACAAAGGTGATATTTCCTTTCAGATCTGTCATCGACACTAGTGAATGGGCATCCATGGCAATTTTTTGGTTTTTTAGGGGAGAAATAAGTGTTCTTAATCTCACTTTTATTGTTTTATTGAAGATAAAAACAATAGCTATATAGAGCGCAATAAAAGCCATAACTAAAATTAGTATTAGTTGGTCAATGGACTCTTGCGCTTCTGTTAACGAATATTCTTTAATGGCCGAGGGAACAAATGCGATTATAAAAATGATGCCGACTAAAGCCAACACCACTAATTTCGTCGATAAAATGGGCACCATATTATTTTTCATCTTTTTTTCCATTTCCATGTGAAACACCAAGGCAAAAATTAACATTAACTTTTCTTAGTGCTTAGTAGATTTTGTTGTAAGGCTATTTATTAGCAAGTCCTTGATTGATTTTACTGAGCAATAAGTCAAATTTAAAAGGCTTGAGCATGATGTCATCCATACCCACTGCCTTACATTGTTCTCCTACCTCATTTGAAGCACTCGCGGTTAATGCAAAAATAAGGGTGTGTTGTTGCTTTTTTTCCAATTTTCTGATTTTTTTCGTGGCTTCAAAGCCATCCATCATCGGCATTAAACAATCCATCAAAATGATATCTATAGGGTGTTGTTTAAATTGTTCAATCGCTTCTAAACCATTTTCAGCTATCAAAATTTTGGCTTGAGAACCATCTAGAGCCATCGATACTATTTTTCTATTAATGCGGTTATCGTCAGCAACCAATATGACTTTATCTTTAAGTGATGATATTTCTGTTATTGGTTCTTGGGCGAGTTTTGTCGTTTTTTGTTGCTCACTAATAGGCAAAGATAATACAAAAACAAATGTACTGCCTAGACCTTTGGCGCTACTAACCTCAATTTTGCTGTTCATTAATTTAATTAATTGTTGGCTAATACTTAGGCCTAATCCCGTTCCGCCATAACTTCTGGTGGTAGAAGAATCATATTGGGTAAATGGCTTAAAAAGTTCTGAAATTCTTTCGCGTTCAATCCCAACACCGGTATCAGTGACCGAAAACTCTAACTGGCAATGCTTATCACAAGCGGAAAGTAAGTTTAATTTTAGCTCTACGCTACCTTGTTCGGTGAATTTAATCGCATTATTCACTAAGTTAATTAATACTTGTTTTAAGCGTACATCATCTACCAGCACTATAGGGTAATCATCCTCTTTAAATACTGTCATAACCTTAAGGTTATTAGTGTTTTTTACACTGCTATTGCATAAAGAGATCACATCTATCAGCAAGTCTTTTATATGGGTTGGAGAGCTATGAAGTTCTATTTTATTGGCTTCAATTTTTGAAAAATCAAGAACTTGATTAATAATAGCGAGTAGTTGCTCGCCTGAACTTTCAATTATATTGATTAAATCGAATTGTTGGTGAGTTGGCGACGTTTTATAAAACTGCTGTACCATGCCTAAAATACCATTCATTGGCGTTCTCAATTCATGACTGATTGTCGCTAAAAACATACTCTTAGCTTGATTAGCCGCTTGAGCTTCATTAATCGCTTGTTCTAATATTTTCCTATTTTTTGTGGTAATTAAACTATGATCTTTGATCATTTTAGTTAATTGCGCTGTGGTACTATTAACCGAGCCTTGCAGTAACAGATAGTTTTGATGTTCACTCGTTGAAATTAATTTCGTATTGAAATCAATATGCTCTTTACGAGAACCAATCATTCGCTCCACTTTAAATCGATATTTGCGTTTTTTTGTTACGGCATTACCTATTCGCCTGATCACATCTTCATCAAATATATATTCAATTGAATTATGCACGAGCTCAGTTGGATACCATTTAGCAAACACTTGGTTATATTCAATAATTTCAAATGTTTCACAGTGACAAAGTATCAGAGCCTGATCTAAATCATTAAGTAATTCAGATAAGTTCTTTAGCTTTGAACTAATTTCAAACTTGTTAGAGTTAAACACTTGAAACGATTTGCTCCATCAAATTTTCAACTATTGAAATTATGCTGGTAATATCTTTTTGTTCGACACCTGCTTCATCAAGAGATTCTTCTAACAGCTCTGCCACTTCTTGAAAGTGAGGGACAGTAATATCGTATGGTGCATGAGCCTTACGTAGATCTAAACCGGTGTATTTCTCTGGACCGCCGAGTGCCGTAGATATGAAACTAGTTTGATGTGACATTAATTTTTCCATATTAACGTTATCAAAATAAGGAGCAAGTTCTTCACTGTCTAATATTTTTTGATAAAAATTACTCACAACAGTGCTAAATGTGTCGAAACCACCATATTTGTCGTACAAGGTCTCACTCATAGTATAATCCTTTAAGCTATTTCATCATTTGAGGGGTTGCTTAAGCGTGAGTTACAAAGACGATATTTGCAAATTATTAATCAAAATTAGTTGCTTAATGCGTTTTTTTTCTTGATATTTTTACTTTGGTGAAATAAGCCGTAGAGTAAGCAGAAAAGGTGCAAACGTAGTAGGTGTATTAACTTACCAGACAGTGGTGAGTGACAGGCTCTAAAAATTGACTTGAACGGGGGAGCTTCCTGCAAGCACGGTAACATTTTGCGAAGTGATAAAGTTTATCTCTTCGTCAACTTCAGGATCATCTTCAATATCACAACTCACTGCAATGGTATAATCTCCCGCTTTAATAAAGCCGATCTCAAAGTTATAGCTCGTTTGTTCACTATCAAAAGTAACTGCGGTGCTTGTATAAGGTAAGCTTTTGTTTTCGTCTCCACCATTATCTTCTAGGGTATCAATAGCTACATTTAAGCCATCATACATATAAACACTTGCTACATTTACTGATGAGTCAGAAAGCGGCGTACATTGATTATTAAGTAATAATGTTTCAGAAACAGTGCCTTCAATATGACCTGCTTCATTATTATTAACTAATCTAACCCCACGCGGTTTAAGAAAATATCCTGCTTGACCGACAGGGTTTGTCATCGCTTTATTTAGATCAAATTCTAGTGTGAAGTCTACTGTGCCACCTAACGTTGCGGTGAAAGCATCGAGCTTAAGTTCATTTGAAGGAACACTTATAGTGATTTTTTCATTCGTTTGAGCGTCAGTGCCGTAAGAGCCATCGCTCATGAGCAAGCGTAATTGTGTATAATCGCCTGCTGCAATGCTTATGCCTTCAATTAAAGCAATAGAATCACTGCCTGTATATTGTTTTAAATCAATACCTACCGTATTAGGTATAACACTACCATCGTTATCTAAACATAAGTCATTAGTCGCAATCATTCCGTTTTCATTACCTATGGTGAAAACAGCATCACCGCCACTGCTTTTAAGCTCTATTTGATTGAAACATATAACGACTTCAGTAAGGTCATCAACAGGGGCGTCACTTACCGATAAAGAAAAACTAGGCAATGGCATATTATCGTTTGAGTTATCACTTGAGCTTCCGCCACAGCCAGTCAGTATAAAGGTGCATAGAGTGCAGGTAACAAGGTGTTTTTTATTTAACATAATTTGTCCTAATGAACTCAAGGTACTATATAAGTGGAATTTCAAGCTGAGTTGTTTACAAGCTAAATATGGCTTAAATTTGAGAAAAATTAGTAACCTATAGCCCAAGTTTTATGAGTTAAATGTATTGCTCATCTTCATCAATGTGAACGACAACACAACAGCTAATTATAGTGTGTTTCTTGTGCAAATCCAAATTGGCAAGACGTTTTATAAAAATCAATTCATTCTTATAAAACGAAATGACAACACAGCAAAGGAATAAGGTTGGTAGGTATTTGAAATGAAATCTGAAAGTTTAATATCAATTTTCTGTAAGTTATTTAAATTTTTTATTGTGTTACATTTTAGGCATTAGTATCGCTAATGACATAGTTTTTTGTTTATTTATCTTAAAATATGCAATGTTTGGCAAAATCTTTAGTTTCTGTAGCTGTCCAATCCCCTTTCGATTTTTCTTTCATATCAGAGCACCATTCTTCGCTTCCTATCTTCGGTGTACAAGCCGTAAGAACGAAGGCAGTTAATAATAGACTAATAATTTTTTTCATAAAATATCCCCATTTAATTTATAAATGATGTAAACATAGCAATATTATGCAGACGGATCAGTAATCCCCATCTACTTAGTTACTAGTAATCTATCGTAAATTCTTTATATTTCAAAATTTTATTTTTAAATATTGCGTTGTTTTATGAAAAAGGCTTATTACTGAAAATTTCAGTAATAAGCCTACTAATACATAGATTAATAGTCGCTGATTTAAGCATATAACCATTGAATAACTTAAGCATAACCCCATTTTGACTCGAATATATAGGGTACTTTATTTGATATTTATTAGCGATGCAGTATATTGTGGGTCGGCTGAAAAGGTAAGACAACTATCTAACGGAAACACCTTAACGAAAACCTAATGAAAAAAATTTAATCTATTATCTTTATTTTTCTTTAGCGGCTGAAAATAAACAATTTATTGTTGAAGCAAGTGTTGTTATAACATTATTTTTTATGCTCTAAAGGGAGTATTAATTAACGAAGATAAGTTTTCATTAATTGCAGCAGTAAACGAATCACTTTTAATTAACCCGCATTTTAGATGATGAACATTTATGAAACGAAGATTACCGCCTTTACATTTACTACAACTTTTTGAAGCGGCTGGGCGTCACTCAAGTTTCAAAAAAGCAGCTGAAGAGTTGTCCTTGACACCGTCCGCCATTAGTCATCAAATAAAATCACTGGAAGCAAACATCGGCATAGTGTTATTTAAACGGATAACAAGGGGCGTGAAACTGACGCTTGCCGGTGAGAAATATATGGAGACAGTGCAAGCGGTATTTCATTTACTGGAGCATGGCACGACATCGCTCAAGCAAGAATTTTCTGCACAAGCTCAATCCTCATTACTGCGAATATCAACAATACCTACTATCGCCAGTAATATTATCATTCCTAATTTAGGTCTATTTCAACGCCAATACCCATCAATTGAACTCAGAATAGAAACATCAATGGAACTGATTGATCTACGCTATGATGATTTCGATTTGGCGCTAAGGCTTGGCGATGGTGACTATATCGGGGTGATATCTGAAAAAATATTTAATTTACAAGTCAGCCCTTTATGCTCGCCAGAATTTGCTAAGCAACATAACTTGTCCCATGTTGAACAAACAATGTCGGTGCCGTTAATTCAGCATACAGATATAAAAGATAGCTGGCCACAATGGGGGAAAACGGTGGGTCTTGCCAATGTTGGCTCAAAATCTAGCCTAAGTATTAGCTCGTATGATGGTGTTATTCAGGCTGCTCAGCAAGGCTTGGGCTTGGCATTGGGTGCTATTCCCCTTGAAAATCTTTCCTTAAAACGAGGGTTGCTGGTTCAGCCATTTAAAGAAAAAAGTCAATTTTCACCTGCGTGTTTTGCTGTTTATCATCCACGAGATAAAGAGCGTGATGACATTCATTCATTTGTCAGCTGGTTCAAGCAGTTAGTTGAAACTAGTATAGATGAATGATACTCAGTTATGCCGTTAATATTTTACGTTTGTCGAAGGCCACGTGGAGCAATATAGTAGTAACTTAAGCAACAGAGAGAGCTACTATGAATATTCACAGCATTGTTTATAACGGTATTCGTATCATAAGTTTTGTATTGATTATAGGTATATTAAGTATCGGCTTTATTCTACCTATTTCATTTGTTCAAGCATTGGTGGTTAACCCAATAATATTAGTTTTTTTGATGATCGTTTTTGCTATCTCAAATGAAAAAATTAAATCAGTCAGAAAGTTAGCTGATGTTATTCCCTTATCGGGCAAATCAAAATGTAGAACATGCATTTCGAGTAAGGCCGCTTAAAATTTGCCTTCAGTATCAGAAATAGCCACCTTAATACGTCTTAAATATGTTAAAGCATTCTGTTAGAATAATAGGCTATTGATTAAAGAATACCGAGCCAGCATGTCAGAATTTAAAGCATTTTCACTTTTAGAGTCAATTATTGACCGAGTTACTCTTAAAGGCTATACACAGCCCACACCAATCCAAAAAGAATGTATTCCTGTTCTTATTAATGGCAATGATCTTCTTGGTATAGCGCAAACGGGAACAGGAAAAACTGCCGCCTTTTCATTGCCTATTATCAATAATTTTGCACGAAATAAAGTTGATATCAAAGCTAAGAGCACGCGTTCGCTCATACTAACGCCCACACGTGAGCTTGCCTCGCAAATAATGCAAAACATTGATAACTACTCTGATGGTTTAGGGCTTAAAACTAAGGTTGTTTATGGTGGTGTAGGAAGACAAGCCCAAGTTGACGCTATCGCACTTGGACTTGATATTTTAGTGGCCACCCCTGGCAGGTTATTGGATTTAATTGAAACGGGCGATATAAATTTTAAAGCGTTAGAAGTATTTGTGTTAGATGAAGCAGATACGATGCTTGATATGGGGTTCTTTAAGGATGTTCAAAACATCATATCTAAACTGCCAAAGAAGCGACAAACACTATTATTTTCAGCGACTATGCCTGCTGAAATAGAGGTACTAGCGACAGCAATATTAACCGAGCCAACAAAAATTCAAATTGCTGCACAAATGGTTACTATAGACTTGGTTAATCAAAGTGTATACCACCTTGATAAATCAAATAAAGTACCTTTATTGTTTAATATATTGGCAAAACCTGACTATGAAAAAGTACTCATCTTTTGTAAAACAAAGTATGGCGCTGACATCATTGTTAACGCACTAGAAAAAGCATCGATAACTGCCGCTAGCCTTCATAGTGGTAAAACACAAGCAGTTAGGGAGGAAGCGTTACAAAACTTTAAAGATTCTAATTTAAGAGTATTAGTTGCAACGGATGTTGCTGCGCGTGGCATTGATGTTGATAATATTACTTTAGTCATTAACTATAACCTTCCTGAAGATCCAAGAAACTACATACACCGTATAGGGCGAACGGCTCGTGCTGGCAAAAGTGGCATGGCCATATCATTTGCTGTAGAAAATGATATAAGGCAATTAACTACTATTGAAAATAGCATAGGGCAAGCCATTCCTGTTGTTACAGAGCAGCCTTTCCATAAAGAGTTTTCAAAAGCGCCTAAACAAATCAAGAAAAAGGTTAAAAAAACAAATAGAACAAGAACAAAAAACAAATAGAACAAGAACAAAAAACAAATAAGGACAGGCATAAACCAGTGGACATTATTAAAGTCATTAGTTGATTTTAATGCTCTCATCATTAACCTATTTGAACAACGCTCTAATTAAGCGTTGTTGAATAATGCAATTGACTGGTGCTTCGTGTGAATGGTTTTGTAGCATAACTTGGCTTATCGATATAAATGATAAGCACAAGTTACTGTCGAGTGAGTGGTTTGAGCAATCGATTAAGCAGATTGGAACAGCAATAGTAGAAGTTAACTTAATAAACTTATTAGTTTCTTTTTGAAGGAATAAATCCTTCCCCTGTAATCTCTCTAAGCAAACTTAAAATTAATGATGTATCTGCAAAAAAATTAGGGTAAGCCTGTACAATAGTCCCTGCGCCTGAAGCAGCAATTAAAACAGCTTGGAATACTGTTTCATCTGATTCTAACTCATCATAATGCTTCACTGCTACACTTCGGTCAGCTTCTTTATACCAATTAGGTGTTACGGTAAACCCGTCTTTATCAAGCGTTATTTTGAGGAGAAAAACACCATTCGTATTGCTAAGCAAACTATTATCAAGAAGGGTGTCTGTAGCCATAGAGAAACTAGAAAGTTTATTTTTCACATTTAGTATTTTTTCTAATCGTTTTAATCTTTTTATATGAAAATTTAGTTGCTCCTCAGTGCATGAGCTAATCTTTTCTTGGTTAGCTAATATGTGACCTAAGCTTTGAAAAAAACCTCTCCATTGTACATCACCTACCATGCCAGTTTTTAAACTGGTATTTTCATATAAGTCAATCATTTCAACAGTTGTGGACCATGCGTGCTGTAATCTTGAGCGTATTTGAACTTCAACTTTATGCCCTTGCCAAGGTGTTTTTTCTTCTTGGTTAGAGTAACAGCTAAATACGACATGCAATCCTCTATAGCCAGACTCTTTTGGTGTTTTACAATAATCTGTAATAGATTTTATTTTATGAATACACTTACTTTTATTTAGCTTTTCAAGTAAAGCGTAAACAGACTTTATATTCTTAAATATTGCCCTAGCACCACCAATGTCTTGCATCCTAACAATGTCTGTAGCATTAGTAGAACTCCCATCTAAACTTGGTCGTTCTAATTTATTTATTATCGTAGGCAGTCGCTTTAGTCGCCTTGCAACAACAGCTTTACTCTCAATGGTTCTAGCTTTTCTCCAAATATGATTCTTTATCAGCATTAAAGGGTAGGCATGAGAAGCTCTGAAATCATGGATGATTTCTATTGCAAGTAGCCTATCTTCACCTGAAGCTCCTTTACGAATAGCTCTGCCGGCTTTAGATATTCTATTTTTTGAAAAAGACAACTCATGTTTTTGTTTGGTATACTTTTGATTTGCCATTTAACAAGTGAATTATTTTTATTTTTAGATATATTCATTGTACTCTAATAGCTAATGGCGTAAAGGAGTATGAATAGTTCTTCTAGTATCACATTCCTTCCTACATAATTCTCCTGTATAATCCCACGCATTAAACAACTGCCTTAGCAAAGACCCTGACTTTGCGTCAAAGGCGTTAAAACCACCACTTATGACGCTGTTCTTCATTAGAAAAAGCACCAGTTTCACAATGTAGAGTAAGTTGAGAGAGCACATGACCGTAGAACAATTCGACCCAAGCACCAGTAATTCTGTAGCATCACAAACAACCACGCTTGATATTCCAAGTAAGATGATTGAAGAGCAACATCAAGCAGTTGTTACATCACATCCAGAAGCAAATCGCGCTGCAAAGGTAGGCTTCGTCAGTCTCGGCTGTCCAAAGAATTTAGTTGACTCAGAGCGCATTCTTACGCAACTTCGCACTGAAGGTTATGATGTAACCAATAGCTACGATGATGCGGAATTAGTGATTGTAAATACCTGTGGTTTCATAGATTCCGCAGTGCAAGAATCACTTGATACCATAGGTGAAGCGTTAGCAGCAAATGGTAAAGTGTTGGTTACCGGTTGTTTAGGTGTTAAAAAAGACGAAATTATTGAGCTTCACCCTAATGTTTTAGGGGTTACTGGCCCTCATGCTTATGACGAAGTATTAACACAAGTGCATAATCATGTTCCTAAGCCAGTACATAATCCTTTTATTGATTTAGTTCCTCCACAAGGCGTGAAACTTACGCCTAAGCATTACGCCTATTTAAAAATATCTGAAGGCTGTAATCACCGTTGTACCTTCTGCATTATCCCGTCAATGCGTGGTGATTTAGACTCGCGTCCAGTGGGTGATGTATTAGGCGAAGCAAAACGTTTAGTGGATGCTGGCGTTAAAGAATTGTTGGTTATCTCTCAAGATACTTCTGCTTACGGCGTTGATGTTAAGCACAAAACTGATTTTTGGGATGGCATGCCGGTTAAAACTCACATGCAGCAGTTGTGTGAAGAGTTAGCGAAGCAGGGCGTTTGGATACGTTTGCATTATGTTTACCCTTACCCACATGTGGATAAAATTATTCCTCTTATGGCTGAAGGTAAAATTCTCCCGTATTTAGATATTCCATTCCAGCATGCCAATAAACGTATTCTTAAATTAATGAAGCGCCCTGGTAGCTCAGACCGTGTATTAGAGCGTATTGCTAAATGGCGTGAAATTTGTCCAGAGTTAGTCATTCGTTCAACCTTTATTGTTGGTTTTCCGGGTGAAACCGAAGAAGAATTTGAAGAGTTACTTGAGTTTTTAGAAGAAGCGCAACTTGATAGAGTGGGTTGTTTTAAATACTCACCCGTTGAAGGTGCTACGGCTAATGCATTACCAGATCACGTCTCTCCAGAGGTAATGGAAGACAGGCTACAACGTTTTATGGCGGTACAAGCAAAAATTAGTAGCGAAAAATTACAAGCGCGTATTGGTCAAGAATATCTCATTCTTGTTGATGAAGTGAATGGCCTTGGTATTGTCGGGCGTTCATACATGGATGCACCAGAAGTTGATGGCAAAGTGTATTTGTCTGATGATTTTGACGCCAAGCCGGGCGATCAAATTTGGGTGCAAATTATTCATGCAGATGAGCACGATGTTTGGGGTGTTCGTGTCGAAGATGAAGCGTTAATTTAGTAACTTATAAAACCTAACTATTCAGGTAAGTTTTCTCTTTAAATATCAAGCAATAACTTTTAGGTTATTGCTTGAGGGCATTCATATTTATTCATTCACCTTGTACTTAACTGTTATTCCCACCATTATTATTCCCATTGAAATATAATCTATAAATATTGCCTAACCACTATTTTTAAATTTATCATATCAGTTAGTTATAAACCTTTTTCTTAAAACACTAAAATTTGATGCTGATCTATTTATATTCAATATAATTCATTAAACCGCCTTGTTAAAGTTGATGTAAATCATTATCATTCGCACATCATTTTTTTACTAAGGTTATTGTTTAATGAAAACTGGACGTTACTCTTTCATCGCTCTTTCTATTTGTGCGAGTTTGTCGGCTCATGCCAAAGACGATTTTAAATCACAAGATGTTAAAGACATTGAACGAATTATTGTTACGGGTAGTCGTTCTAATGCGGCGTTAGAAGATTTGGCGATATCAGTGTCTTTAGTCAATGAAACTGAGTTAACGAAGCAACTCAGATTTGATACCAATATTGTGCGCTCTTTGGAATTTACGGTGCCAGGTATATCGATTCAAGGCACTGATCGCTCAGGTTGTAGTACTAATATCAGGGGCCGCTCGACGTCGTTTCAGATTAATGGCGCACCGGTAAATGATGACTTGAGAAAAAACTCATGTAACGGCGCTTTTTTGATCAGTCCTTTTGCAATAGAAAGTATTGAAGCCGTTCGTGGTGGCACCGCTTTATACGGTGCTGGAGCACCGGGAGGCATTGTTAACCTGATCACACGTCGTGCAAAAAATGAAGAATTAGAAATCGATTTGACTGCACAAACCAGTTTTGCAACGAACAGTAGTAATGATAGTTTTGTGACTGATTTGTACGCAGGCGCAGGTCAAAAATTTGAACGGGTA
>Ga0209826_1000632_pt1 | contig 25071 bp, 22 predicted proteins | sample GOMGulsemesocosm_5_FD_184637 | JGI IMG/M metagenome (GOLD analysis project Ga0209826, IMG submission 184637) | Methane-oxidizing microbial communities from mesocosms in the Gulf of Mexico - GOM15C Gulf of Mexico (SPAdes) (version 2) | ecosystem: Environmental > Aquatic > Marine > Cold seeps... | reverse complement strand
AAATTCATCAACTGCAATTTCATTTGCCGCGTTAAGTACAGTGGGCATAATGCCACCGGCTTTAATCGCTTCATAAGCGAGTCTTAGACAGGGAAAGCGCTCTAAACTAGGTTCTGCAAAATCCATTTGTTTAACATCAAAAATATTGAGCGGTTCAACCCCTGATTCGAAACGATCAGGCCAGGCCATTGCATGAGCAATAGGCACTCTCATATCAGGGTTACCCATTTGAGCTAAAACAGTGCCATCCACATAATCCACCATAGAATGAATAATGCTTTGTTTATGAATCACCACTTGAATATCATCAGGTGACATATTGAATAACAAACAAGCTTCAATTAACTCCAGCCCTTTGTTCATCATGGTGGCTGAGTCAACTGAAATTTTGCGTCCCATTGACCATTTTGGGTGAGCAACCGCCTGAGCGACCGTGACATCATGTAATTCTTCAACAGGTGTTTCTCTAAAGGGACCACCAGAAGCCGTTAGTAATATTCTACGCGCTTCTTTTACCGTATCCCCTGCTGTATAGCCTGCAGGCATACATTGAAATATAGCATTGTGCTCACTATCGATGGGTAATAATTTAGCACCCGAATCACGAACAGCCTGCATAAAAATATCACCCGACATGACCAGTGACTCTTTATTTGCAAGCAATACTGTTTTTCCTGCTTTTGCAGCCGCTAAACTAGACAATAACCCAGCAGCGCCAACAATTGCAGCCATCACAGAATCAACATTATCTAATGTCGAAACAACTTCTAATGAGGAAGCCCCAGACAATACTTTAATCTCAGAGACCACTGAGTCTTTGATTTTCTGCTTAAATAATTCAGCTTTTTCTTCATTTACAACGACAACATATTCAGGTTTATGAGCGATACATTGCTCAAATAAAACATCAATATTAGTATTTGCAGTTAATGCAATCACTTTGTATTTATCAGTATGTCTGGCAACAACATCTAATGTGCTAACTCCAATCGAGCCTGTTGCTCCAAGAATACATATTCCCTTCATGCAAATACACTCCGTCCGATTAAAATAACACCCGCATAATAAAAAGGTGCGGCTGCAATGACGCTGTCAATACGATCTAAAACACCACCATGACCCGGTAAGATTGAGCCACTATCTTTCACACCATTCTTACGCTTCACCAAACTAAAGAATAAGTCCCCATAAATCGAAACTAACACCGTCAATATTGATAACAAGGCAAAATCTGTTGCAATCATCATTGGGTAGCCATAATATAATGCCAAAACAACCGCACAAACCAATGCAGAAATTAAGGCGCCATACATGCCTTGAATCGTTTTTCCTGGGCTAATGAGGGGAGCAAGTTTTTCTTTTCCAAATTTCTTACCTGAGAAATAGGCGGCTATATCTGCTACCCAGATTAAAGCCAAGAAATACATCACTGCGCTTGGGCCATAAAAAGCTCTTAACTTTACGATAAACATCCACGCAGAGAATAAAACAAACCAGCCAATAAAGATCTTATATTTCTTTTTTAACTCGATAGCTAATAATTCTTCAGGTGCTTTTCTGATCATAAACATCATCATCACCCAAAATATAGCTGGACCTATGACTAACCACTCTAGTGCACCAGAGTAACTTTTCACGTCAGGCCATTCCAGAAGCACAGATAAAAACTCAAGAATGTATGTCCAAAAAACAATAAATAACATAGGGAAAATTAATGAGACTAAAAATAATATTTTCCCTACCAGACTGTCAATTGAAGATAACCCCGTCCACTCCCATGCTCCAATTAAAACGATTAATCCAATAAAAGGATAAAAATAGTCAAGAGGAAGGGTGAAAATTGCTGTTATAGCCACCGAGGCTAAAACTAAAGCGGTTATGATTCGTTGTAATAACATTGTTTTAATTATTATTTAATTATTAGAATTAGAGGCATCAACAATTTGTTCGCCCGTATGGCCGAACCGTCGTTGCCTATTTTTAAAGCTATTAATAGCGTCAGCTAGTAATGCCTGATTAAAGTCTGGCCATAAAGTATCAGTAAAATAGAATTCTGTATAAGCTAATTGCCATAACAAAAAATTACTAATGCGTTCTTCCCCACCAGACCTTATAAACAAATCGGGTTCAGGTAAATGAGCCGTTGATAGGTGATCATTAATGATTGATTCATTAATATCTTCAGCGTGTAATTCCCCCGCTGAAATCTTTTCTGTAATTTTTTTAAATGCTTGAGTAATATCCCAGCGACCACCATAATTGGCAGCAATGACAAGATTAAGCCCCGTATTATTTTCAGTTTGCTGTTCAGCTGAGCGTATTTTACTTTGTAATTTTTCTGGAAAGGCTGACTTATCACCCACAATATGTAAGCGAATATTATTTTTATCTAGCTTATCAACTTGAGTCTGAAGAGTCCCCATAAACAATTCCATCAGCATACTGACTTCTTTTTTAGGTCGACGCCAGTTTTCACTACTAAATGCAAATAAAGACAAGACTTCTATCTTTTCTTGCACACAATATTCAACAACTTTCCTTACCGTTTTAACACCTGCCCGATGACCGATAATCCTTGGCATTAACTTTTTTTTTGCCCAGCGTCCATTGCCATCCATAATGATAGCAATGTGTCGAGGATTACCATTATCTGCCATTGATTCGTCCATTATTTATAAATTGGGTACAAAAAATCGTGGGGTATCAGGCAGTTTATCAACAATTGCCTGATAACGATATTTACATTGAAAGTAAATCAGCTTCTTTAGCTTCAAGATGTTTTTCTACTTCTTTAATGAATTTATCTGTAATTTTTTGAATTGCTTCTTCGCCATCATGCGCTTCATCTTCTGAAACCATTTTTTCTTTTAGAGCGTCTTTAATATCCGAATTTGCATCACGGCGAATATTTCTTATTGCAACGCGCCCTTGCTCCGCTTCATTTTTCACCACTTTCACAAGGTCTCGACGACGTTCTTCTGTTAATGGTGGTAATGGAATGCGAATAACAACCCCTTGTGTGGTAGGGTTTAAACCCAGATCCGAGGTCATTATTGATTTTTCAATGGCCTTAACCATATCCTTTTCCCAAGGGGTTACTTTTAAAGTACGCGAATCTTCAACAGAAACATTAGCTACTTGAGATAGTGGTGTTTCAGAGCCGTAATATGAAACAGTAATTTGATCTAATAAACTAGGATGGGCACGCCCTGTTCTTATTTTTGTAAATGCTTTTTGCAAAGATTCAACACTTTTCCCCATTCTTACGGAGGCATCTTGCTGTATATCATTAATCATTGTATTTATTCCTAACCTTTTTCAATTAAAGATCCGATATCTTCGCCTTGCATAAGACGCATAATTGACCCTGTTTCAAAAATATTCATAACGCGCATAGGAAGATCATTTTCCCTACATAAAACCAATGCCGTTGTATCCATTACATTTAAGCGCTGATCCAATGCTTCATCATAAGTCACTCTTGAATAAAACTTTGCATTCTTATCTTTTTCTGGATCAGCTGAGTAAACGCCTTTTACTTTAGTTGCTTTAATCATCAATTCAGCGTTAATTTCTATCGCTCTAAGGCTCGCTGCCGAATCTGTAGTAAAGAAAGGGTTTCCAGTGCCTGCTGCAAAAATAACAACACGCCCTTTTTCTAAATGTCTTACTGCTTTACGACGAATATAATCTTCACAGACCTGATTGATTTTTAATGCCGTCATCACTCTGACTTGCTGCCCTAAATTTTCTAGAGAATCTTGCATCGCCAACGCATTGATAACTGTAGCCAGCATACCCATTTGGTCACTCGTGACTCGATCCAAACCTTCTGCTGCTTTTTCTGCACCACGTAATATATTTCCGCCACCGATCACTAGCCCAACTTCAACACCAGCATCACACAGTTCTTTAACCTCAGTAGCAAGACGTTTAACAATATTTGCATCAATACTACCACCGCTTTCACTCATCAAGGCTTCGCCACTTAATTTAAGTAAAATTCGTTTACATATCATTTGGGTCATGATCAAAAATCCTGTTAATAAATAGATGGGATAAGGGGGGATAAAAGTTAAAGGTGCATGGTTGAGTCCTTTATGCAATTATTTATGACACCTTTATCTTTCTATAATTCACATTTTTACCTGTGAATAGACATAATCGTATGCTTGCTGTTTTTTGTTCTTGGCAATGTGACTCCTACATTGCACTACAACGCACCCTCCTAGTGCTATAAAAAACGGCATTCACCACATCCTTATAGCTTACCGTTTTTTGCTCCTGCAAAAACGGCATTCACCACATCCTTGTAGCTTACCGTTTTTTGCTCCTGCAAAAACGGCATTCACCACATCCCTGTGGCTCATAAAAACCAGATAAACTGGCTTTTAATTAAGCACTAGCCGCTGCTTGTGCTCTTACTTCTTCAGCAAAATCGACTTCTTCTTTTTCAATCCCTTCCCCTACTTCATAACGAGAAAAGCGAACAACAGAATTGTCTTTAGATTTTGTTAGCTGAGCAACAGTCATTTTATCATCTTTAATAAAAGCCTGTCCTTCAAGCGTGATTTCAGATAAGAATTTTTTAATTCTTCCAGTAATCATTTTTTCAACGATTTCTGGTTTTTTACCACTCTCTAGTGCTTGAGCAGTAAAAATATCTTTTTCTTTTTGGATAAGCTCTTCAGAAACTTCAGCTTCAGAAACACAAGCTGGATTTACAGCTGCAATATGCATTGCAATATCTTTACCCAATTCAGCATCATTTTTTGCTAATTCGATAATGACGGCAATTTTACCACCATGTAAATAACAAGCTGTACCACCCGCTACATTAACGAATTTATCAAAACGTCTAACTGAAATGTTTTCACCCACTTTAGCGATTAAAGCACGACGAGCATCATCCACAGTCTCACCGCTTGCCAAGACCATTCCATCTAACTGATCATTACTCTCAATATCGTTAGCTAATAATGCTGCAGTGATTGAATCAACAAAACCTTTAAATTCTTCACCTTTTACTACAAAATCAGTTTCACTATTAATTTCAATCATAGCGACTGTTTTGCCATCATCACTTACCTTAATGCCTATAGCACCTTCAGCAGCAACACGACCCGCTTTTTTATCTGCTTTGGCAAGACCTGATTTACGCATATTTTCAATGGCTAATTCCATATCACCATTAGCTTCAGTCAAGTTCTTTTTACACTCCATCATACCAGAACCCGTTCTTTCACGAAGTTCCTTAACCATTACAGCCGTAATTTTCATACTATCTAAACCCTTAAATTCTTTACTAAAAAAACGCCCCCAATAGTCATAAAGGAGGCGTTTAAAATGGTTATAGAAACTATAACCAAAATTTTAATCAGCGATTAAGCTTCTTCTTTCTTTTCTTCAACAAAATCTTCTGACTTTGCTGATGCAGCCAAACCTGCAGATTTCGCTTCCAAAACTGCTGCTGAAGCAGTTTGGCAATATAATTTAACTGCACGAATTGAATCATCATTACCAGGAATAATGTAATCAACACCTTCAGGTGAATTATTTGAATCAACAATACCTACAACAGGAATGCCTAATTTTTTTGCTTCGTTTACTGCATTTTTTTCGTAACCTACATCTAATACGAAAAGCACATCCGGTGTACCACGCATGTCTTTAATACCACCCAGACTACGATCAAGTTTTTCCATTTCACGTTCCATGCCCAAAGCTTCTTTTTTACTGAATTTTTGGTACAAAGTGCCATCAGCTTTCATTGCTTCTAACTCTTTTAAACGATTAATTGATTTTTTAATTGTTTTAAAGTTAGTCAACATACCACCTAACCAACGATGGTTTACATAAGGCATACCACAACGTTGCGCTTCTTCAGCGACTGTTTTACGTGCAGATTTTTTTGTCCCAACAAACAAGATATTACCTTTGTTTGCAGTCATTTGACCTAGATAGTTCATCGCATCATTAAATAATGGAAGCGTTTGCTCTAAATCAATAATATAAATCTTATTACGCGCACCAAAAAGGTAGGAAGCCATTTTTGGATTCCAGTAACGTGTTTGATGTCCAAAATGAACACCTGCTTCTAACATTTGACGCATTGACACTGCTGCCATTTTATTCTCCTAAAGTAATTCGGCTGCTGTTTTATAGACAAACAACCTGGGTTTCGCCTCCACCTATCCCGCCTGGCAACCAGTTAAAAAACCAGCACCCTACCAGTTGTGTCGATAGATGTGAGTATTAATACAAAAATGAACTTACCTTTATACCATAAGACGAATATATCAGCAATAATTTTATAAGACACTGCTATCTTTACGTAGTGACACACATCGATAACTTTTCTATTATATCAGCGGATTACAAGTAACACCCTTAAGGAACCTCTGATTAAGTTGGTTAGAATTTAGCACAGAAAAAACGGTCGCTATTTTTCACGAAGTGAGCCGTAATAGTCATTCTATTGCGCCGATCTTCGTGGAAAATATCGGCCGTTTTAGCAAGCTAAAAATAATTGGACTTGATCAGAGGTTCCTTAAACATCAATACCGTACTTAGTAAATAATGAATAAAGTGTAGGTCGTGTAACGCCCAATAATTTTGCGGCATTAGAAACATGGTTATTTGAATACGCTAACGCCCGTTTTATTGCATTTGTCTCAGCTATTTCTCTTACTTTTTTTAAATTTAAAGGGATCTCTTGCTCTTCTTCCCCTAAATCCAAATCTAAATCCTCTCGAGTCAAAATAGAATCATCTGCCATAATCACTGCACGTTTAATTTTATTTTCTAACTGTCGAATATTGCCTGGCCAAGGATAACTTTCTATCAATTGTGCAGCCTCTTGAGTAAACCCTTTTATATTCTTTCCATTATCATCACTAAACCGCTTCAATAATGCAGTTGCAATAACAATGGCATCCCCACCTCTTTTTCTTAGTGGTGGAATATCCACAATTATTTCATTAACTCGATAATATAAATCCTCCCTAAACAACCCGTCTTCAATTAAACTACCAATATTCTGATGTGTTGCACATATAATTCGTACATCGACAGGAATCTCACCTCTCCCCCCTAAGCGCTCAATGGTACGTTCCTGGATAAACCTTAATAACTTGGCTTGTAAAGAAAAAGGTAAATCACCGATCTCATCTAAAAAAAATGTCCCGCCCTCAGCATATTCGATCTTACCTTTAGTCTGCTTGGTCGCCCCGGTAAAAGCCCCTTTTTCATAGCCAAACAATTCACTTTCTAATAAATTATCTGGAATTGCAGCGCAATTAACCGCCACAAAAGGTTTTTTAGCTCTGCGACTCAATCCATGTATTGCTTTAGCTAGCACTTCCTTACCCGTTCCACTCTCGCCTAATAGCAAAATTGTCGCATTAGTTGGCGAAACTTTTTCTATCATTCTGGATAATTTTTGCATTTCGTCACTGGTAGCAATAATTCCTTTTAATGGCTCATCAGTATTTTTTTGTAATGATAGATTTTCTTTTTCCAGCTGCTCAAGTTGAAAAGCCCTAGCAATAATCAGGCTCAATACATCAATATCAACAGGTTTTTGATAAAAATCATAAGCGCCCATTGCAACCGCCTTGATTGCATTCTCTCGCTCATCGTTACCTGTCACCACAATCACTTTTGTTGAGGGAGCTAACTGCAAAATTTCTTTTAATGTTGCCAATCCTTCACTTGCATTAGTCGGGTCGGGTGGCAGACCTAAATCAAGCGTCACAACACTGGGCATAAACCGTCTTAATGCAGTTATAGCCTCATCTCTATCTCCCGCTATAACAGTTTGATAGTCTTCAAAGCTCCATTTCAATTGTTTCTGTAGCCCAGGATCATCTTCTACTATAAGTAATACTTTTTTCGATTCCATAATCTTAACTTATACCTTTATTTTAGGATTTTCCTATTACTCTTTTCTCAACGAATCAGCCTCTGGCAAAGACAAACTAAACACAGTCCCTTCACCCACTGTACTGATGACTTCAATATGTCCTGATTGTTGCAGAATATATTCTTGCGCTTCATAAACGCCAATTCCCATCCCTGCATTTCCCTTAGTCGTATCAAAAGGCTTAAATAGTCGCTGCTGAATAAATTTTTCATCCATCCCACAGCCTGAATCAATAATTTTTATAATAATAGTCCCAGCGATCTTTGTCACATCAATTTGAACAAGCCCAATGTCATCGGTCGCCTCTTGAGCATTTTGCACCAGGTGCCCTAATATGGCTGTCATTTTTTCTTTTTCCGCCAAAAACCAATATTCGTCCTCATCCATTGTTACTATAACGGTCGGTTTATTTGATGATTGCTGTAGCGAGACATCCTCAATAATTTTTGCCAAATTAATTTTTATTTGAGTCATTTCCTGGATATTTCCCTTTTTTAATTGCCCAAGCAAATAATCAATTTTTTTAACAACATTTTCCAGTGTTTCTATTGAGTCATCTATAAACTCAGGGTTTCGCTTATGTTTTTCAGAGTTTTTAACAATCAAAGAAATTTGCGCTACCAGATTTTTTAAATCATGCACTAAGAATGCAGAAAAACGGTTATACGCTTCAAATTGTCTTGCTCGACTTAAATCTTCACTTATTTGTGTCAATGCCAAAGCATTGGCTAATTGCATCCCCGTTGTTTTAAGCAAGTCATGATCTTCCCAATCAATTTGCCTTGAAACTCGTGGCTGCGTAAGAACAACAAAGCCATCCAGACTATTTTTCTGAAACAGAGGAATAATTAACCAGATATCTTCTAATTCTGCATACCATTGATCTAACAATAATCCAGCATATATGTCTGGATCATTAAAATACTCGACAAAATCAACGACCCAGGGTTTGCTTGATAAAAATTCAATTAATGGTTCATTTTTAGACACGACTCTTTTATTATGTTCATCTAAATTCATTTCCGCTGCAAGGTAATAGTTACCTTTACTGTCTTTCACCCACAAGCCACCTCCCGTGCTGTCAACGATATTAGCCATAGTTCTAACAATTAAACTCGACAAATCATCCAGAGAATCAAGTTCAGCAATTTTCTTACTCAGCTTTATCCATTCCTCTCTATAGTCATACCGGTGTTGATAAAAGTGTTTACTAAAATAGACTTTGGCTAATGCTCGAATTTTGCCTGATACAAAAAAAACCAGTAGCAATATAATGGCTAAAAAAATGAAACTGACTTGTGCAATGGCTCCCCAATTACCACCATATATCTTTATATAGTAACCAGCTAACGACATAATTAACAAATATAACCCAGCGCCGAGCAGAACAGTGGTATGAAATATTAATTTATTGGAAACCTGTATTTTCACCTTGCCTTCACTGAGTCGATGTAATGAAACGGCAAGTAAAGGAACAATCAAGACATTAACCAGCCCTCTTACTTCCCACAACAATAAATCCAATTCCTTAAACAATAAAGATTTACTGTAAAGAACAAAGTCAATAACAAAAACAGCTGCCAATCCTAAACAAAAAAACTTAATCATCCAGCGTTGTTCTTGAACAGCATTTCGATAAAACTGTTCAACAAGTAATAAGCCAATAAGCGAAAAACCTATATGAACATGAAGACGAAAATCAAACCCGATAAATTGCTGAAATGGGTAACGTAATTCTGAAGAAAACTCCAAGAGGACAACAGCAAGAATACTTACAAAGACAACAGGTACTTGCCAATAGTTTCTAACGACATGAAATTGATCATCAAACTGTTGTTTTGAAATCAAAATACAAAGAAAGAAATACCACGCCAAATTGCGTAATGTTTCCACAGCAAAAATATCTTGAATATAAAAAGAATCATTTTGCAAAACAAAAACTGTATACCCTGCCCAAATCACACTAACTAGCAGAGTAACTACGCCAGCCCATCCAAATGCCTTCTTTTTTACATCTAAAAGTAACAGCACAAGTAATAAAAAGTAGGCTGATGCGGCAGCCGTATAACTATATTGGGCAAAAGTTTCCAATAGCTTTTCCTTTATATTTAATTTTAACCAGAACTAACTAGTCAGGATAATTTTATTAGAGTTAAATTTAGTTTTATCTGATGTCAGTAACGGAGGGTTGTAGTCGAGCTTACTGGACATATTCACGCGCTCATTTAAATTAACAGGCGGTACCTTTTAGCCTTATTACACTCAGAACAACTAGAAAAAGATTATTTTAATAGAGGGAGGTAATAAAGCCATAATATCCTCCCCTCCACTTTCACATGCAATCCAAAAAGGCATTGCCTAAATAAAAACGTTTTTGACTTAATGGAATATTAATAGTATTAATTTGTTTTCTTTACAAACTTTGTCAAAATAACAATTTGCTGCCCACTGATTCGGCCCTCAATATGCTCAGGGTTATCAGCAACCAGAGAAATCCCTCTGACAGCCGTCCCTCTTTTTGCTGTAAAACCACCGCCTTTAACATTCAAGTCTTTAATAAGAGTGACTGTATCTCCAGCTGCTAATAAGGCGCCATTACTATCAAGATGTTTAACGGTATCTTCATCATTTTCGCCTTCACCACTCGCTTTTGCCCACGCCAAGGCATCATCATCCAAATATAGCATATCCAGTAAATCTTGAGCCCAGCCTTCAGCACTTAAGCGTGTTAACATCCGCCATGCCATTATTTGTACCGCTGGAACCTGACTCCACATACTATCATTTAGGCAGTGCCAGTGATGTAAATCGACTTTATCAGAGTCTTCTATTTGTTCCTGACAGGTCTGGCAAATAAGTACTGACTCATCAGCACTCCCATTTGATGTGGGAGGGATTTCGTACACACTTAAATGATCTGTTGCTGCACATAATTCACATTTTGATTCACTACGTGCCTGTAACTGTTTTTCTATACTCATTATTGTCTAATACTTAAATTATTCTATTGAACTCAAGTACGCCACCAACATAATTATGATGGCGTGCTCTTGATAAAAAACTAATTAACTAATCATCCGCGCGCGAACTAATTTCCCTTTAATTTTTCCATTAGCAAAATAATCAAGCACCTTGCGTAATGCCATACGGTCAATTGCGATATAACTGGCTATATCAAAAATATCGATTTTACCAATCTGCGACCCATTTAAACCGGCATCACCCGTTAGCGCACCTAAAATATCACCAGGACGTATTTTATTTTTACGCCCCACATCAATTTGTAAGGTTGCCATTGTTGGATGCACACTAAATTTAGCATCTCGGTTTAGGCTATCAATGGCTTTAATTTGACAAGGCTTATCCTGATACTGTTCAATCGCTTCAACACGCATTTTCTCAGAGTTTATAAACAGGTTTAACGCAATGCCTTTCTCACCAGCCCTTCCCGTTCGGCCAATACGATGCACATAGATTTCAGGATCACGAGGTAATTCAAAATTTATCACGGCTGATAAAGATTTTATATCAAGCCCTCGTGCAGCCACATCGGTTGCCACCAAGACAGAACAGCTTTTATTGGCAAAACGAATTAACACTTGGTCTCTATCACGCTGTTCCAGGTCACCATGAATAGCCAATGCTTCAATATTATGTCCATCAAGATAACGTGCGACTTCATCACATTGTATTTTAGTATGACAAAATACAACCGTTGTTTCAGGTTGATAATGTTCAAATAAAGCTAACAATATATCATTACGCTGATGCTCTTTAACACTGTAAAAGACTTGCTCAATTACGTTAGTATTATGCTCAGATTCTACACTTACCGTAACAGGGTCACGTAAAATTGAATGGCACATTTTGTTGATACTATCAGGATAAGTTGCTGAGAAAAGCAAGGTTTGACGCGTTTCTGGGGTTTGATCAATAATCTCATTAATCACATCAGAGAACCCCATATCCAGCATTCTATCCGCTTCATCCAGCACTAATGTTTTTAAGCCATCAAGCACTAATGTTTCTCTATTTAAATGATCTTGAATACGCCCAGGAGTCCCAACAATAATGTGCGCGCCATGCTCTAAAGACGCTTTCTGGAATTGAAAGGGTTTACCGCCGCATAACAATACGACTTTGATATTCGGAATGCAGCGTGCTAGTTTGCGCAGTTCTTTCCCGACTTGATCTGCTAACTCACGCGTTGGACATAGAATTAAAGCTTGCGCGCCAAAAAAGCGAGGGTTAATTTTCTCTAATAAACCAATACCAAAGGCAGCTGTTTTACCACTCCCTGTTTTAGCTTTGGCTATAAGATCTTTACCTTGTAAGACATGAGGCAAACCTTGAGCCTGAATAGGCGTCATTACCTTGTATTCTAATGAATCTAGATTGGCAATTTGCGCGCTAGAAATTGAAAGAGATGAAAAACTATCGCTAGCCATGTGATCTACCTAATCAAAAATCAACTGATTATACCAGACCATGATTAATCTCGAACGATTGGCTCTATTAATTGCGAGTCAATCAAATCACTTTTGAAAATTGTTGCTGCTTTTGAGCCAGGTATTTGTCAAAAATCATACATATATTTCTTATCAGCAATCGCCCCGCTGTTTGTACATGAATGGCTTGTTTGGATAATGTTAATAATCCATCCGTTTGCATGACCTGTAAATTAGCTAGTTCAGTCACAAAATAATCGGCAAACACAATATCAAATTGGTTTTCTATTTTGCTAAAATCCAGTTCAAAATGACAAATCAACTGTGTGATCACTGCTCGACGTAATTTATCATCTTCGTTTAAATCCACCCCTTTAAAAACAGGGAGTTTATCTTTAGAAATCAGTGCATCATATTCATCTAATGTTTTTACATTTTGAATATAAGCATCCCCTACTCGCCCAATTGAAGTAATCCCCATCCCGACTAAATCACAATCTGAATGCGTAGAATAGCCTTGAAAATTTCGATACAACAGGCCTTCACGCTGAGCAATAGCTAGTTCATCATCAGGCTTAGCAAAATGATCCATACCAATATAAACATACCCTGCTTCAATCAATTTATTGCCCATCATCTGCAAAATATCCAATTTAACTTCAGGGCTTGGCATATCCGCATCATTTATTTGCCTCTGGGTTTTAAACCGGGCTGGCATATGGGCATAATTAAAAATTGAAAAACGATCAGGTGAAACTGCCAATACCTTATCTAAGGTTTCAGCAAAGGTTTCAACGGTTTGCAAAGGCAATCCATAAATCAGATCAATACTGGTTGATCTAAAGCCATGTTTTCTGGCTGCCTCTAACACGGCAAAGGTTTGTTCTTCTGTCTGAATACGATTAACGGCTTTTTGGACTGCTGGATTAAAATCCTGCAAACCTAAACTAATCCGGTTAAAGCCCAGTTCTCGTAATTGAGCAATAGTTTGATCATTAGTTTCTCTAGGGTCAACCTCTATTGAGTACTCACCTTTATCATCATCTCTTAAATGAAAATGCTCACGGGTTTTATCCATCAAGCCCTTCATTTGTTCAAAACTTAAAAAGGTTGGCGTACCGCCGCCCCAGTGCAATTGATTAACGACTCGAGTTTTATCAAATAGCTCCCCTTGCATAGCAATTTCTTTAAATAGGTTATTTAAATAGGGTTCTGCATGCTTTCTATTTTTTGTGATTATTTTATTACAAGCACAGTAATAACAAACCGTGTCACAAAAAGGAATATGAAAATACAGGGATAAAGGCCCACCAGCAGCATTTGATTTTTCTATATGCTGTTTATACTCTTTATCAGCAAAACCTTCATGCAATTCTAATGCAGTCGGATATGAAGTGTATCTCGGCCCTGCTTTGTCATAGCGATGTATTAAATCAAGATCAAATTTTAATGATTGGTCCATATTCTGTTTTATTCCTACAGTAACTATCGGCAAGCTACTGTTATATTTTTTCGTTAATCACAATCATAACAGACTGCGTTTCAGCCAATTCGGATAAGTCTAACGACCCAACAAAATCACCTTTTTGCGGCATAGCTGATCCAGATTTAGACACTCTGGCCATCACTTTTACAGCCTTAAAACTAGATAACTTCATAGTCGGCATCATCGCCATTGCATCATCCAAAGTGACTGTTAAAGGTAAATCAGATACTTGCTTACGCACAATAGCCAATGGCATCGGCGGGCCTGTTAATGCTTTAGCATAAATAAAAACAGTATCAGCTAAACTCACTTTTTGTTTAATTTCTGTCGCTATATCTACTTGAACTGAAATACTCACTGCAGATGCAACCTTAGTCACAGGAGCCGCTGATTTTTCAGTCACTTGAACACCAGACATTTCTTTCTTTATTGTGCTTATTAGCTTTTTAACCTGTTGATGCGAATCAGACTCGTAAGGTAATATACCTTCCAGTTTTTGCCAATAACCTAAGGCTTGAGAAAATTCTCGCTGCTCAGCTTTAGCCATACCCGCTAACCATAGCCCTGTCACATCATTAGGTGATTTCTCTAATGCTTTAAAAATCAGCTCTGATGACTTACCTGCCAACCGCCCACCATTGACCATCGCCAATGCATCTGCATAATGAAGTAACACTTCAGGCTCATCACCTAATAAAGCATGGGCTTTTTTAAACGAATTAACAGCTAATTGATATTGCTTTAAATATTTGAAAGACCGCCCCAACATAATCCAGTCTTTTGCATTATCAGGGTTTTGTTTTAAACGCTTAGCTAATTGAGCCACCATTGCATTTATATCTTGTCCTGCGCTCTTAGTTTGCTGAGGCTGTTTTATTTCAGCTTTAACTAATGCATCAGGTTCACCTAATGACAAATAAATAAATACTGAAAATAAGGGAACACAAAGTGCAATGACAGGCACCACCCATCGCCCCTGAGATGAAGATTCACTGCTATTTTGTTCAATATCTAAATCATCACCTAATGTTAATTCTAATTCAGCATACTGTTCCTCAAACTGCTGCTGGCTTAACCCACCTATTTGCAGCTGTAGCTTTAAATCTTTAACTCGCTCTTGCGCAATATTGATATTGCGCTGGTCTGAATCAGCCGCTTGAATCTCTCTTTTTTTCCATAAAGGCGGAATGATAATAACAAAAGCAATCGCTAATAAAAGAGAGACGACAATCCAATAAGTTACATTCATAACTGATCACCTTTTGTTAGTAACGCTCTGACTTTAGCCTTTTTCTCTGCTGATTCTTTCATATCTGTCTCTGAAACATCACACTTATCAAGCGCCTTCTTTTTACGCGTAAATAAAACTAGCATTATTAATCCAATCAATAAGAATGCAATGGGGCCTATCCATAATAAGCCTGTTTTTGCTTTAAAAGGTGGGTTATATAAAACAAAATCACCATAACGCTGGGTCATAAAATCAGCAATTTGTTGTTTAGTTTTTCCTTGCTGTAACATTTCATACACTTGGCGACGCAAATCTTTTGCTAAATCAGCATTTGAGTCTGCAATGGTCTGATTTTGACAAACTAAACACCGTATCTCTTCAATTAAAACTTTATAAACCTCTTCCTGCTGAGGCGTATCAAATTTTTTATACTCAACCGCTCCGTAACATACAGATGAAAATATTAATAAGATAAAAACTCTCAATATCTTCATGATGCTTCTGCCTTTAATTGTTTAATTAGAGGGATCAATATGTTTTGCATATCACTATATTCAACAGGGCCTGTATGTTTATATCGAATAATGCCTTTTTTATCGATAACGAAGGTTTCTGGAACACCATAGACACCGTAATCTATCCCTGTTCTACCCTCTTGGTCCATAACACTAATATTATATGGATTACCCAGCTGAGCTAGCCATTGCTTTGCAGCGGGCGCTTCATCCTTATAATTTAAGCCGACAATGGTCACCAATTTTTTTTTCGCTAATTGATTAAAGATTGGGTGCTCAATTCGACATGAGCCACACCAGGAGGCCCACACATTTAATAACCAGACATCCCCCATTAACGCTGTTTTATTAAGCGTTCGCTCAGGTTGACCTAAAACAGGTAAAGCAAAATCAGGTGCGGGCTGATCAATTAATGGCGAAGGAATATCACGCGGATTTAAATTTAACCCTAACGCTAAAAAAACGGCCATAACTGCAAACAAAACTAAAGGCATTAAATACTTAAGCATTCACTTGCCCCTTATTAGCCTTACGATAGCGCTTATCACTTGCAGCAATTAAACCACCCAAACCCATAAACATAGCGCCCATCCAAATCCAGCGAATAAACGATTTATAGTAAACCCTTAAACTCCAGGCTCCGTTATCATCTAAAGGCTCACCAATCGCAACAAATAAATCTCTGACTAGCCCTGCATCTATTGCTGCTTCAGTCATAGGCATTTTTTGTACTCGATATTCTCTTTTTTGCGGTTCTAATGTTGCAATTTGTTTACCATCATAACTGACCGTTAAAGAACCTTCTTTAGCAATATAGTTAGGGCCTTCTGTAATTTTCACACCATGAAACTCAAAAATATACCCAGCCATATCTAACTTATCGCCTGGTACCATTTTCACGTCTTTTTCAATACTATAAATAGAAGTAAAGGTGATACCGATAACGAAAACAGCAATACCTAAATGCGCAACAGTCATACCATAAAAACTTGCTGGAATACTAGTCATCCGCTGCCAACTAAAGCCTTGCGGTCCTAAGCGATCTTTAAATGACAAACCCACAGTGGTCGTTGTCCATAACGCCAAGCTTGTTCCCAATCCAGCACTCCATGAATAAAAAGGCATTAATAAAGGGATTAAAAAACCAGAACCTAGACTTATAATGACCAGTCCTTTTAAACGCCAACTTAATGCTTTGATATCATCCCGCTTCCAACGAATTAACATACCTATCCCCACGGCAAAAGCCAAGGGTGCCATCAATGGAATAAACACGGCATTAAAATAAGGAGGGCCTACCGATATTTTCCCCATGCCTAAGGCATCAATAGCCAAAGGATAAAGCGTACCTAATAAGATACTGGCGGCTGTCACCACCAATAAAACATTATTCAATAATAAAACAGATTCCTTAGAAATTAATTCAAAAGAGACACTACTTTTAACTTTTGGCGCTCTAATGGCATAAAGTAATAAAGAACCACCGACCACGACAGCCAGAAAAATCAAAATAAATAAGCCACGAGTCGGGTCACTGGCAAATGCATGTACTGAGGTTAAAACACCTGACCGTACTAAGAATGTGCCGAGTAAACTTAAAGAAAAAGAAAAAATAGCCAACAATACGGTCCAGGTTTTAAAGACCCCTCGCTTTTCACTCGCAGCTAAGGAATGAATTAAAGCAGTACCGACTAACCAGGGCATAAACGAGGCATTTTCTACAGGATCCCAAAACCACCAGCCGCCCCAACCTAATTCGTAATAAGCCCACCAACTCCCTAAGGCAATACCGATAGTCAAGAACATCCAGGCCATATTAGTCCAAGGTCGGGACCATCTTGCCCAGGCCGAATCTAAACGGCCTTCTAAGAGTGCAGCAATAGAAAAAGCAAAAGCAACTGAAAACCCCACATAGCCCATATATAACATAGGCGGGTGAATGGCTAAGCCGGGGTCTTGCAATAATGGATTTAAATCTCGCCCTTCTAAAGGTGCGGGAAATAATCGATCAAAAGGATTTGATGTTAATAATAAAAATAAAATAAAGCCGATAGCAACAAGCCCCAACACTCCTAGAACGCGAGCTACAGTCGTTTCAGGAATACTTTTACTAAAAAAGGCTAATAACCCTGTCCAGATAGATAAAGTTAACGCCCACAATAATAAAGAGCCTTCATGCGCGCCCCATACACCGGAGACCAAGTAAAGTGTCGGTAATGCAGTATTTGAGTTATGAGCCACATAGGCAACTGAAAAGTCATGCACTAAAAAAGCATACGTTAAACAACCATATGCAATTGACATGAATAACAGCTGTCCATAGGCTGAAGGTCTGGCCACTGCAATCCAGCCGTTAATTGAACGGTGTGCACCAATAATAGGTAATACACCCTGTATAATTGCCATAAACAAAGCAATAATCAAACAAAAATGACCTATTTCTGCAATCATTGTTGTTCTGCCTCTGCTTTTGTTTTCTTTAAACTTTCAGCGACTTCAGGTGGCATATAATTTTCATCATGTTTTGCCAACACTTCTTCAGCAACAAATACACCTGCACTATTTAAACGTCCATTGGCCACAATACCCTGCCCCTCTCTAAACAAGTCAGGCAAAATCCCTGAATATTCTACAGTCACCTGTTTACCATAATCGGTTAAGTCAAACCTGACCATAATGCCCTTATTGGGTCTTGAAATACTGCCATCAACCACCATGCCACCTAACCTAAACTTGGCGTCTTTAGGTGCTTTTCCTTCAGCAACTTCAGTAGTTGAAAAAAAGTACATTAAATTTTCATTAAAGGCTTTTAAAGCAAAAGTGGCGGCTGTTGCAACACCTGCCACCATTAATAAAATAAGAATAAGTCGTTGTCTTCTAACTGGAGTCATTATTTAGCTCGTTTTTGTTTTAAGGCTAATTCACGTAATAATTGTTTTCTTTGCACCATAGGCACAATGACATTAAGTAATAAAACCACAAATGAAATAGCATAAGATGTCCATACATAGAAGCCATAACCACCCATGGCTAAAAATTCAGCAAAGCTATTCATTATTTTGTCTCCAATAGTTTTTTAACCCACTGGGTATTTTGTTCGCGCAATAAAATTTCAACTTTAGCTACTTGCAACATGGCAATTGCATAATAAAATTTAAAAGCGGTAGCCATCACTAACAAAGGAATCAACATATCAAGATGAATAGACGGTTTATCCATTTTGGTCACCGTTGGCCCTTGATGCAAAGTATTCCACCATTGCACAGAATAGTGAATGATAGGGATATTAACGACACCCACCAAGGCTAAAATAGCCACTGCTCTAGAAGCCGTTCGTTTATCTTCAATCGCACCATAAAGACTGATAACGCCTAAATAAAGAAATAATAAAATCAGTTCAGAAGTTAAACGAGCATCCCATACCCACCAAGTCCCCCACATGGGTTTTCCCCACAAAGAACCCGTGACTAAAGCAATAAAAGTAAAACTTGCCCCTATAGGTGCACTACTGATTAGTACAACATCAGCAATTTTCATTCGCCAAATAAGTGAAATTGCACCTGCAACCGCCATCACAACATAAATAAACAAAGACATCCAAGCTGCAGGTACATGAACATAGATAATTCGATAACTATCGCCTTGCTGATAATCTGTCGGAGCTAAGTACAACCCAGCATATAAACCATAGCCAAGTAACATTAGGAAAATAGCCGTTAACCAAGGAAGTAATTTATTGCTTAAACTATAAAAAAAAGGAGGCGAAGCGGTTTGATGATAAAAACGAACGATAGGTGCAGGAATGATGGACATAAATAATTTAAAAGTTGGTAAAAATTACAATAGAAAACTTTCTTCTACAAAAAAATACAAATTAATTAACACTCATTTTTAAAGCAGCTGCCGCTGGTAAAGGAGCCAATACAGCAGACATAAAAAAAATCGCAACCAGAATATTGATTTGAGCATCAACTGCCAAACCGTTTCCAGCCATCTCAACAGCATTACTAGCAAAAATTAAAACGGGAACATAAAGCGGTAACACTAATAAAGAAATAATCATCCCGCCCCGTCTTAGCCCAACAGTTAAAGAGACCCCAATTGAGCCAATTAAACTTAAAACTGGCGTAGCTAAGACCAAGGTAAGCAATAAAGTTCCCAATGCTTGTTCAGGTAAGCCTAAAAAAATGGCTAATAAAGGCGCAACAACTAATAAAGGCAAGCCTGTTACCAGCCAATGTGCAATAATTTTAGCCATCACCAAAACAGTCAATGGATGAGAACTTAACAACATCTGTTCCAGTGATCCATCATCAAAATCAGAACGAAATAAGCTATCCAGAGAAAGCATCACGGCTAGAAGCGCAGATACCCAGATAACACCAGGCGCCATCGCTTGCAGTAACTTAGGGTTTGCACCAACGCCTAAAGGAAATAAGGTGACCACTAAAATAAAGAAAAAAAGAGGATTAGCAATCTCAGCCCGACGGCGAAAAGCTAAAATTAAATCTCGCCGAATTACGGCAAAAAAAGCAGACATTAATGACATAAGGATAAATTTATTTTTTGTACATCAACTTCATGTAAATCAAGATCGTGGTGAGAGGTTAAAATAATCATCCCACCCGCTACAATATGTTCGTGCATTAAGGATTCAATTAGCTTTATTCCCTGTTTATCAATAGAGGTAAAAGGCTCATCAAGTACCCAAAGCGTATTCTTAGTTATCAACAACCGTGCCAATGACAATCTACGTTTCTGCCCAGCCGAAAGAGATTGAACTAAAGAGTCATCATAACCAGATAAATGCACTTTATCCAAAGCTTCATCAATCCTGTAAACCCCCTGCTGACCAAGCGACAGAGACATTTTAAGGTTTTCTAACACAGTTAACTCTTTTTTCACGCCATCCAAATGCCCCACATAAGCCATTTCAGCATAGTAGTTACTGTCCTTTATTTTATCTCCACCCCAATAGATATCACCTGCATCTTGCTCTCTAAACCCACAAATAATGCGTAATAACGAGGTTTTCCCACTACCATTTTTACCTTCTAAAAGTAAAACCTGATGATTGGTTAATTTAAAATCTAGACCTTCGAATAATATTCGATCGTCCCTAATGCATGAAAGTTTTTCTACTTGCAAAACAGTTTGTTTGGAGCCAAGACTATCCATAGCGTTTTAGATATAAAAATAAAGCTGAATATAATATCAATATCTATGCCTTGTTCCCAGTTAGTTGTTCTAAAATTGTTATTTTAATTTTTTTAATTAAAAGTCACTGTCAATTTTTTTTACATAACTTTTGAGTCTGAAGAGCACCACCAGCACCTACTGCTGTTTGGTTTATGGGCACAGGGCTTCTGAGTTTAGCTGGTATAAAGCGTAAGAAGCCGTCTTAATATTAAGTATTCCTGCATTGCTAGCCTTAATTAAAGCCTTCTCATCCTAGACGGATTTTTTATGATGGGGCTAGCTTTGATTTTTTAGGGGGGGGGATACTGATTTTCAATATAATCTACAACTAACAACTGATAGTTCAGTTGCTCCTGTACCTGCTGCAGTATAGCTTTTTGCTAGCACTCTATTTTCTGTAATCGGTTATGCTCGGCACAAAAATATTTAATTTTCAAAAAATAAAGAAAACTTCACATTATTTTTACAACTCATATGAATAATATGAAAAGCTTCTTATCCCCATCAAGAGACTAAACGAGCCTTTTCCGTAACATCTAGTACTAGCTCTCCTGTTGAAATTCTGTTTCTCCCATTTTTCTTCGCAAAATAAAGAGCAGAATCAGCAGAAAAAATTAATTTCTGGGAAACATCCGAGCTGGTAATAAGCGGTGATTTTGTTGGATAGTAAGTGGATAATCCAATTGAAATAGTCACCTCAATAGTTTTATCATTGTAAACCAAAGGAAGTTTTTCAATACTACTCCTAATTCTTTCGGCAATATCAGTTGCCATTACTTCTGGTATATTTGACAACAAAGCAACAAACTCTTCACCACCATACCGAGCCAGCACATCATTACTTCTTAATTGTTTTTTAATGACACCTGCCACTAGCGTTAATACATAATCCCCCGCCTGATGGCCATAGGTATCATTCACCGCTTTAAAATGATCAATATCCAGAAACAAGCAACTTAAAGGCTCTTCGTGGCGCTGACTTCTATCAACCTCCTCTCCAATACGCTGTTCAAGAAACCGTCGATTATTAACTCCCGTCAAGGTATCAATAAGACTGGTTCTACGCATCATTTCAAAATTTAGATTATTTTCAAGGCAAATACTCACAACTGAGACCATATGCTCAATAAAGTCAGTGGCCATATCATTGATAAATCTATTTGGCGTGTAACTACCTAAATTTAATGAACCTAAATAATTACCTCTTCGTCTCAAGGGCATAATAGCCACCGAGATGGGTTTCCTATCAAGCTTAGGGAAAAAACCAGCACAACTTGATTGCTTATAAACACCAAGAAAGGGGGTAGGAGACAAACCAAATGTACTTTTCAGCAACTCATTATCAGTGAGTAGAATCAGCCCATCATTATTTTCATAATCATAGCCATCATCGCCCAAAAACCCTGCTATTTCAGATTTTTCATCAATCAAACAAAAACTGATCACATCTAAGTCAAAAAAGGTTTTAGCATCTTGTAATAACTGGTCAATCATTTCAGCTAATGAATTAAGATTCAATAATCTCATTTCAAAAACCTGAAATCGTCTTAGTGTCAGACTATTTTGTTGAACCCTGTCAAGCATGCCATCCAAATGACTTTGCAAAACACGCAATTCTGTGGTGATATCTTCTTCCAAGTTAAACTTCTCTAATATAAGGCAGACCAGATTAAATACTAGCAGTTAATTTCAAAGATTCAAATTTATATTGTGTTCTAAAGCATTATTTATTAATGCCATCATGTTAAAATAAAAACTTAAAATTTAGCATACACCCTAAGTTCTTTCCTCCCTACTTTAGCTCAACCCTTTCCAGCATTAATGTCAAACTCTGTAGAAGATAAAATCAACACATTACGTGAACAAATCAACCAACATAACAGCCATTATTATACTCATGATGATCCCGTTATTACGGATGCTGAATTCGACAAAATTTTCTTACAACTAAAAACACTAGAATCAGCCAATCCTACTCTAATTAGAGCAGATTCACCCACTCAAAAAGTAGGCGGTATTGTATTAGAAAATTTTACTAAAGTTAGCCACGCCGTTCCCATGCTTTCTTTAGATAATGTTTTTAATAGTGAAGATTTATCAGACTTTGTTGACCGTATTAATAACCGCTTATCATCTGATAATGAACTTGTTTTTTGTGCTGAACCTAAACTTGATGGGCTTGCTATCAGCCTATTGTATAAAAATGGAATTTTAATTACTGCTGCAACACGCGGTGATGGAAATGTGGGTGAAGATGTTACCCATAATGTTAAAACCATTCAAAACATCCCTCACCTATTGACTGGCAATAACATTCCAGAAGTAATAGAGATAAGAGGTGAAGTGGTGATGCCAGTTGCTGCTTTTAACCGATATAACAAAAAAGCTGAAGAAAAAGCTGAAAAGAAATTTGCCAACCCTAGAAATGCTGCTGCGGGTAGTTTACGCCAGTTAGATTCTAAAATAACAGCTAAACGCCCTTTGGCATTTTATAGTTATGGTATTGGGCAGTTAAAAAATGGGACTTTACCTGCCAGTCACTTCCAAAGATTACAATTATTAAAAGAATGGGGGCTTCCTCTTAGCAACGAGATTGAGCTAAAATCAGGCATTCAAGGCTGTTTAGATTACTATCAATCTTTATTAAAAGTTCGAGATACACTGCCCTATGAAATAGATGGCATTGTCTACAAAATAGATGATATTGAGTTACAGGAACAACTAGGATTTATCTCCCGCGCGCCTCGCTGGGCAATTGCTCATAAATTCCCTGCACAAGAAGAGCAAACAAGCCTTCTTGCGGTGGAGTTTCAAGTCGGCCGCACAGGCGCTATTACCCCTGTTGCCATACTTGACCCCGTCCTTGTCGGCGGAGTGACTATTAGTCGTGCCAGTTTACACAATAAAGATGAAATAGAACGCTTAGGCATCAAAATTGGCGATACCGTTGTTGTCCGCCGTGCAGCAGATGTTATCCCTCAAATCACTCGTACTGTGCCAACACAGAATAATACTCAAAAAATTATTTTTCCAATACACTGCCCTGAATGCAATTCTGAAATTGAACGTATTGAAGGTGAAGCCGTTGCCCGCTGTAGTGGTGGACTATACTGTGCAGCGCAACGTAAAGAAGCTATACAGTATTTTGCCTCACGAAAAGCAATGAATATTGATGGCTTGGGCGAAAAAGTTGCAGACCAATTAGTCGACGAGGAACTAATCAATACACCCGCCGATTTATTTAGCTTAAAAGTTGAACAACTAATTGATTTAGAGCGTATGGGGCCAAAAAAGGCGGGAAATCTTATTTTGGCTCTGCAAAAATCAAAAAACACGACATTTACAAAGTTTTTACTCGCTCTTGGTATAAGAGAAGTCGGTGAAGCAACAGCAAGAAATTTAGCTGAGCACTTTTTAACACTTGAAAGCTTGAAACAAGCAAGCCTTGATCAATTACAAGAGGTTGAGGATGTGGGTGAAATTGTCGCTAAACATGTTGAATATTTCTTTCGCCAGGCACATAACCTTGAAGTCATTGATGATTTGATCAATGCGGGTATAAAATGGCCGGCACTCACGGCAAAAGAACAAAATTCACTCCCTTTAGCAGATAAGGTTTATGTCCTCACAGGCACCTTACATAAAATGAAGCGAAATGAAGCCAAGGCCGCTCTTCAGGCATTAGGGGCAAAGGTTTCAGGAAGTGTATCGTCAAAGACGGACTGTGTTGTTGCTGGCGAAGCCGCTGGGTCTAAGTTAAGTAAAGCTCAATCTTTAAATATTCCAGTCATAGATGAAGAAAAGTTGATTGCCTTGCTAAAGTCTTTCGAAAGCGAGTAACGTCCCAATATTATTTTTATAGGGCTAAACGACCCCAAGCTCAGAAAACAGAATACTGTAGAGACTGTGAAAGTATTCTGCTTTTGAGTTCCCCCTTTGGAAAAACTCACAATCGACTCCGGCCTAATGCGCATAGGTATCTATACAAGTATTTTCTTTTTTTCTATGCAGAATAGAGCAAAAAGACAACCCTCTTAACTTGAGGCGTTTGTGGTTACAATGCTTGCTTCACCGTCAATAAATTACATGGCTATTAATAAAGCACAGGTTGAAAAGTCATATGCCACTAACTGCTTAGCAGCATTTAAAGTTTTGTCGATAAAAGTGGGAGGGGCCTATTTGGCCGCGTCTGCTCTTGATCTTATTCTAAACGCGGCCAATAGGCCCCTCCTACCGATAGCAATAGCTCAGGGTTTTACTCATTTTCA